>Ga0316204_10001155_pt1 | contig 77124 bp, 63 predicted proteins | sample 6monrhotite_MG_2_FD_205661 | JGI IMG/M metagenome (GOLD analysis project Ga0316204, IMG submission 205661) | Microbial mat bacterial communities from mineral coupon in-situ incubated in ocean water Damariscotta River, Maine, United States -... | ecosystem: Environmental > Aquatic > Marine >...
AACGTAAGAGCCTATTTACTTAACTATAGAAAAATACATTTCGAACAACACAATTATTTGACCGATTCAAAGGCAGCCGATTCAATAAAAGCATTGACTCCATGGTATGAGATCGAAGTTGTTGATAAGGCAGGTGAAAAGAATAATGTAAAATGCTTTAGAAAGCACATGACCTACGAGCGCTATGATTACGACAACAAATTAATTGAATGGGATAGAGATCGCCTTTGGGTTCAGCTAAATGATGGCAGACTAGTGGTAGGTCAATTCTATGTCTTCGACAAAATCTTACAAGATTTAAGATTGTTTGAAAGGCAAATTGGCGATCTTTAGATTGGAATCCTAAACTTGCTCCCTTTTTCTTAAAGGCGCAAAAACCATAGGCAATTTGCCTTCTTTTCTCTATTTTTGTTTTGCATTTAAACCATAGCTGAATGAAAGTATATCTTGATAACGCCGCAACCACTCCTATGGCCCCAGAGGTTATTGAAAGAATGGCTGAAGTAATGAGAAACAATTTCGGAAACCCTTCATCAATTCATTCTTTTGGACGTGATTCAAAAGCAATTATTGAAATTGCTAGAAGAGATGTGGCCAAGATGATCAATGCTGAGGCAAAAGAAATCATTTTTACTTCTGGTGGAACTGAAGCTGATAATATGGCTATCACTTGTGCAGTGAATGATGGGGGAGTGACTAGAATCATTTCTTCAACTATTGAGCACCATGCCGTAGGTCATTCTATTGAAAGCATGAAAGGGGTAAAAGCTGATTGGGTAAAGCTTTCTGAAACTGGTCAGGTAGACATGAATCATCTCGAAGAATTACTCAAGACAGGTGAAAAGACATTAGTTTCTTTAATGCACGCAAACAATGAAATAGGAACTTTATTGGATGTTAAGGCAGTTTCTGCCCTTTGCAAAAAGTATGGCGCTTATTTTCATTCTGACACTGTTCAAACAATGGGGCACTACAATATTGATGTTCAAGATTTGGGAGCAGATTTCATTACTTGTGCAGCACATAAATTTCATGGTCCTAAAGGAATTGGTTTTTTGTTTGCTAAAAAGCATTTGAACGTGAGTCCTATCATTCAAGGTGGAGCTCAAGAAAGAGGCTTAAGAGGTGGTACAGAAAACCTTATCGGAATTGCAGGCCTGGCCAAAGCACTTGAATTAGCAACCGAAGATGTTGATGGGCACATTGCTCATGTTCAAGGCTTGAAAAGCTACATGATGGAACAATTAAAGGAGAAAGTTCCTGGTGTTCAGTTTCATGGTGAAACAGAGCCTTCAAAAAGTTTATATACCGTATTGAATGTGTGCTTTCCTCCCTTTGAGAATAAATCAATGTTGTTGTTTTTGATGGATTTGAAAGGTGTTGCCTGTTCAGGAGGATCTGCTTGTACGTCAGGGTCAAATACAGGTTCTCACGTTTTAAGGGGAATCAATGCCGATTCAAATCGTCCAAATGCAAGATTCTCTTTTAGTAGATATACGACTAAAGAAGAGATTGACTACGCTTTATCTATTGTAGAAGAAGTTGTTGTTGGGGCATTGGTCTAAGAACCAATATTTTTATGCTTTCCGTCTTGTGTTAATCTCTATTTCGTTAAATTAGAGCTAGATGAAATATTTGCTCTCGCTATTACTCGCTTTTCTTTCTTTTACTACTTTCTCTCAATCAGATATTGCTGACTCTACCTTGGCAAAAGTGGAGGGTGAAACAGACGCATCAAAGAGAATGAGAACATTAGTTCTTGATGGCTTGAAGATTATGGCAATCAGCCCAAGCAGAGGTCTCAAGTATTCAGAATTGGCTAAATCGGATACGCTTGAAGTTACTAATCCATATTTGTTAGATAGTCTTTACAAGTTTTCTGCCCACTGTTATGGAAATCTCAATAACAGAACAAAAACGCTAGAGAATCATCTCAAAAGAATTGAAGTACTTTCTGCACTAGACACACTATCACAGCCTCTTGCCTCAGCCTATTTTGAAACTGCGCACGTATTCAAAAGTCAAGGAAATGATGAATTGGCTTTGCCTTATTTTCTTAAGTGCAGAGAGGTTTCAGAACAAACTGGATACAAAACACAAGAAGGTCAAGTTCTACTTGATTTAGGGGAGATATCATTTAATGAAAAGAATGATGAACAGGCCATAACTTTTTATAAAGAATCGGTAAAGATTTTTGAAGAAGATGGGCGTTTTCTTTTTCTAGTTGGATTAGGAAAATCGAAAATAGCTCAAGTTTATGCTTCTCAAAACAAAAAGAGTTTGGCAACTAAATACTGTGAAGAAGCTTTAGCTCTTGTTGATACCAGTGAAGTTAGATTCATTGACTATACAGGGGAGATCTTTGTAAATGTGGGTAAAATCTATCTCGAGCAAAGGGATTATCGCGAAGCGATTTCGCAATTTTCAATAGCAAGAAAACTTTACGAAGACCATGATAAATATTTCTATTTACCTGAAACCTATAAGTTGTTAGCAGACGCCTATAAGGATATCAATGTTGATTCAGCATTTATATTTTTAGATTGGTATGTGGTTACCAATGACAGTGTGATCAACCAATCAAACAATGAGCGTGTCTCTCAGCTTAGGTTTGAGTTTGAAGAAGAACAAAAAGAAAAAGAGATTGCACTTTTAGAAAAAGAGAAATCTCTGATTCAGGAAAATAAGGAATTGGTTGAAGCTGAAAGTAGTCGCAAAACTTCGCTAATACGTTTAGCGGTAATAGCTATAATTTTGACGGTCATCCTTTTAGGAATTGCCATTTACTTATTTAGACTCTCAAAAAAGTCAAATCGACTGCTGTCTGAACAGAAAAAAGTGATTGAAGAAAGTAATAAAGAAGTGCACGATTCAATAGTTTATGCTGAGAGAATTCAAAGAGCAGTGATACCGCAAAATGAACGATTGACATCTATCTTTGAGAATTCATTTGTTTACTATTTGCCAAAGGATGTCCTGTCCGGTGATTTTTATTGGGTTTACAATGTCGAGACTAATGATCAAATTCATTTAAAGCTCTTTGCTGTTGGAGACTGCACGGGGCATGGTGTTCCTGGCGCCTTATTGAGTATTCTCGGAGTCAATTATCTAAACTTGGGTGCCGTGAGTAATGATATTAATAGTCCTGCCCAAGCACTTGATTTCTTAAATGAAGGTATTATTCAAACTTTTGGGTTTAGTAATGAAATGATTAGGGACGGAATGGATATTGTTTTAGGTGCAATCAATCCAGTGGATCTCAAGATGTATTATGCATGTGCGAAAAACCCAATTTTTGTGATACGCAATGGAGAATTGATCACGCTCAAAGGTGATAAGAAGGCTATTGGTAATGATTCATTTTCAAATGATTTTAGATTTTCTGAATTAGATTTTCAGCTAGAAAAGGAAGATATGATTTATGCCTTTTCAGATGGATACCAAGATCAGTTTGGAGGACCGAAGGGGCGAAAATTTAAAGTGAAGCAATTCAAAGAACTACTTGTCGAGATTTCATCTTTAGATTTGGCAGAGCAACAAGTCAGAATTGAATCGGCCTTCGAAGATTGGAAAAAAGGGTTTGAACAGATTGATGACGTTACTTTAATGGCAATTAGAGTCTAATTGTAGCTGAGAACAAGCTTTGTTCGTTTTCTCTTTCTTTTTCCGTTTTCATCTTTCCACTTTGAAACATACTTTTGAGTGAATTCATTTTTTTTATTAATCCTAAATACTTCTTTTTTAGGAGAGATCTTGCCGTAATTCTCTGGGTAGTGAAGTAAAATGTCAAAAGCATTATTCTCTGTTTTTGTGAAGTCCAATGCAATAGTAGGGTAGCCCATTATTCTCAATTTTGCACTATCACATTTCGGAAAAGTCATTCCTTTTTGCTCCCAACTAGCGTAGACGGCACCATTTGAAGTGATTACTTTGGCTGGGTAGTTTGATCTGTCCATGTATCTGAGGATATTAACTTCAATTGAATCACCTTCAATTCGGCTTTCTTCAATGGAGTGTGAGATGGTGTCAACTTCTTCAAAATTGAATACGGCTTTTCGTTTTTTAAGTTCGTAACTGCCGTGGCCGAATGATCCACTAATACAAGCCCACCAACGATATTCAAATCTGCCATCTTCAAACAAGATGTACTTTTCAGATGGTTGCCCGGTGTGACTCCATAAGGTGTCTTGCGAAAAGGCAAAACTTGATAAAAAACAACACACAAAAAAAAGGCACCTCATATTACAAAGATGCCTTTTCGGTATGTTTTCCACAAATATTATTTCTTCACAATGCGCTTAGTAACAATTTGTTCATCTGACATTACTTGAATCATATAAATACCATCAGCCAAATGTGCCAGGTCTAATTGTTGTTGCACAAAGCCTGCAACATTGTTGTCATTCACAAATTTCTCAAAAGCAAGTGCGCCTGCTTCGTCATAAATTCTGAAAGCTATTTGATCACCCTTAAAGTTGTCAAGCGTTACATTGAATATTCCTTCAGATGGGTTAGGGAATACTTCCATTCCGTAATCAACTTCTGTCTCTTCATTTTCAAGAGCGAAGCCAACTGTGAAACTGTGATTTGCATAACGACCAAAATCAGGGTCAAAAGTGTGAAGCGTTCCTCCACTAACTTTTCTTAATCTCAAAAATCCACTTCCTTCGCCTTCAGTTTGGTTAGCATACCAAAAGCTAATTCCATCATGATCTGAATCTGTAATTTCAACTGTGTAACATCCAGGCGCTAAATCAAGGGTGTCTTTGTATTCAGTAGCGTTCGTAAGGCTCGTTCTTTCGAAAACAATATTTCCTGATCCATCTTTAACGTAAAGAGCATTTTCGTGGGCCATGTTATTCGTTTTGAACCATAAGTAGAACGGATCATTGTAAACTGGAGTCGGTTCAAATGACACTGTGTATGTGTTGTTCGGTTCATACTGATCATCCACACCATTTGGTAAATGCACCATTGCTGAGAACTCTAAAGTGTTTTGTGAATCATACCACCAACCATCATTAATCGGAATCTCAACAATCTCTTCTTCTAAGAACCCTAAGTTACCTGTCCATTCGTATGATACTGTATTTGCGAATCCACCAACCCAAATATGAATAAATACAGATGTTAAGTCATTTGAACCTGTATTTCTTAATACAACTCTCGGGTTTTGACAAGTAGGGTTCCATTTTCCGTAATACTCCCAGTTGTTTGGATTAAGAACATCCACAATAGCTGCGTCATTTGCGAAATTTGGAGCGCCATAAGTAATTAAGTGCATTGCCATATTGTAGTTTCCGTTTCCTTGATCAGGATCACCAACCGGCACATCTTCAATGTCGTAATCAAGTGAAGCGGTAGTTCCTGGAGTTACCCATTCAGTAATATCAAATTCATGGTCTTCAACAATGTCACCAGGGCACCATCCTTCTCTAGCGTATGGCCATGTTCCACCTTGACTGATGTTCGGATTGTCTCCACATTCAGTTGATTGCCATATTTCCCAGCTGTGTCTTAATGTACCATCAACTAAAAACTCATGTTCTCTTCCGTGACCATTACCCCACTCACAACAGTTGTTAGATCCATTGTGTCCGTGTCCTGTGATTCTTGATCTTACTTTAAACATTGAACCGGCAGCATCTAAATCTATGTCTTTTGCAGGTAATTTTACATCATTGTCAAGGTCAGCATAGGTGTGACTACCGTGATTGCCCCAAATCTTCTCTACTTTAATAACTTCTCTAGGAGGAGTTCCTTTAATGAATTTGAATTTCACATCAATCAATTCTTGAGTATTATGAGCAGCAAAGTCTACATCTCCCATTAAAAACTGTTGATAATCAGAAATATCATAAACATAGGTGAATCCGTTCGGTCCTAAGTCAAAGTTAATTCCGTATGGAGTAATGAATCTTCCAATTTCATAAGGGTCGATAATTTCAAAAGGCGCTTCATAATAGAAGATGCTGTCATTTGGAATGTTTACATCATCATCATGAAATACAGAATCTGTTTTAACACCTAGATGGTCGAAAGTGTATCCGTAACCTCTTGGCCATTGATGCATGATGTCAGCAATCACAAATTTTCTTCCGTCAACTTGGAATTCAGTAATATCAATTTGATCAACCATGACTGAATCGATCACTAAAGTAGAATCAAGTGAAGAAGTGTAAGTTCCTTGAACGAAAGTTACATTCGGACGAATGTCAGATACTTCATATCCAGCTTGAGATTCTTCATAGAACTTTATCATGCCAGGTGTAGACATCATTCCGTCAACATTGTTTCCTGATTTATCGATTACTGCTCCTTCATCATCAAAGTCGTAGTATAGAACTAAGTCTGCAAAATTCGGGTGCGTTCCATCAATTTTCTGATTCATCCAGGCCGCAATTTCAGTATCTGCAAGCTCAACATCCCAAACTCTAAATTCATCAATTTTACCAGGCCAACCATTTCCTTCAGCTCTATTAATTCCAATTTTGAATGCGTTTACAACTCCTACAGCTCTGTCTTTGTCAACTCCACTCAACCATTCAACTCCATCTAAATAGATTTTCATTGATCCCGTAACTTTGTCTTTTGTAAAAGCCCAGTGATGCCATTCTCCACCTATTTCACCTACTGTGGCTGCTTGGTTTATTCTGTCATAACCACTCCCTTCTCCAGCATCCCAGTAATGTTGTGAGTTGCTCCAAGGGAAGTGTACATTCAATATTCTATTATTCAGAGAATCTTCAGCTTCAATAATTGAAGTATTTACTGGTAAAATGTTTGCGTCACCATTTGCCCAAAACGAAACAGTAATGTCGTCACCAAAATCATAATCACTTAATCCAATCTCTACAAAATCATCTTGAGGAACTTCTAAATATCCTAATCTCTCATTCGTGAAGACTACGGAGTTATTTGTTGTTTGTGTCGCAGTTAACACATTGTCTGTGTTAGGTGTTGCATTCTCAAAAGAGATGTCCATCAAAAGGTCTGAAGTACCATCATAAGTAAATGGGTAGGTCAAGTTCAAAGTCATTATTCCTGTTCCTGCAAACAGGGTGTTGATGCTGTAAACAGTCGTCCAGCCACTGTCATCAAAGTCAGTAACTTCAGTTGCAGATGTATGTTTAAGTTTGATTGTCAAATCTTCAAGGTCTCCTCCAAGTGTATTGACATCAAACCTTAATTTGTCAATGTTACCGGCAGTAATCCCTGCTGCAGCTATTTCTGCAGCCGTCCAAAGTACTTGTGTTCTTTGGTTTTTAGAAGAGCTTCCGAAAGGCATTGCGCTATTTGCAGTACCAGCACCAATTGTAAAATCGTTATCAGCTTCTGCTGTGTAAGTAATGAATTTTTGATACTTCTCGTAATAATCGTAGTAAGGAGATGTTACATACTTCACGTTTGTTGGCCAATCGTTATTCACCAAATATTGTGGACCTTCAACAAGATTAGAGTCCATAACGCCTGTATGGTCATAAATTCTCGAATGAGCTAGGTAATCCCACTCTCCACAATTATATGAATCCCAAGGGGTGAGCGGATCACATTTGATATTGTAATACATCAATACTTTCTCAAAAGATTCACCTTGTAGACTAGCCGGAAAGGTGAAAATAGCCCTTCTAGTAGAAATGGTATCGTAAGTAAAAGTTTGAACTGTAATAGTATCTTGACTGTAGGTAGAACCTACGAAAAGAAGGCAGATTGAGAGGACAATTAATCTCATTTTTGAATAATTTAAATCGATTTAGACAAATCTATAAAAATAGCCCTTAGATGACAAGATTAAAAGTTGCCTCTATTGAACTTCTATGGTTCTATTTTTTTGATTTCTTTACCAATTGAAAGATAAAGACACACCAACTGACGATCATTAGAACGCCACCAATTGGCACGATAGCGCCAAAGAATTTGGTTTGCGGATATACAGATTGAAATGAAGCGCCATATAAGAAAAAGGCGAAGATGATAATGCCTAACATTTGAAGGCGGAAGAACCACTTTAAGCTGAAGCCTAACTTATCTGCCGATAATCCAACAATCAGGCAAGCTAACCCTGAGTACATTTGATAACGTGCACCAGTATTAAAAACGTCAATACCATGTTCGTCTACTATGTCTTTTAAGCCATGAGCTCCAAAGGCTCCTAGGGCAATTGATAATACAATCAATACAGATCCGCCTAATACAATTTCTTTATTCATAAAAAAACCATGACCTCTTGTGAAGTCATGGTTTGAATTTACATATTCAATGTGATTTATTTTCTTGAGTTGATATATTTTTCTAGAGCTTCTTTGTCTGAAGAAAAAGAAAATACTTCCATCACTTGAAAATAATTTGATTGATCAGAACAATTATCATAAGCTGTTTTTGCAAAGCTTAACTGCTCTTCTGAATGGTCAAATAATCCGGCAATTTTTTTAATTTGAGCTGCGCTCATACATTTGTTCTTTGCAGCCATGTTAGCTACTCTCAATTGATCGTCAGGAAATGATTCTGCTTGAATTTGCTTAGCTAATTGATCAACTTCAGCATCAGATGTATAACAACTAGTATAGTTTGCATCTCCTGACCCTGTGTAGATGTCTCCATTATTTACATTCCCATTGGACATGGTGTTATTTGTAATTGTGTTATTAGTCGCGCCACCATTTGTTGTCGTTACGGTTGTTGTCTCTTCATAATGTGTAGTTTGACCGTTTTCAGTAATGGTAGATGAAGATGTTGTAATCTCTTCATATGTTGAATTACCGTTAATATTTGTCGAAGTTGAGTTTGTAATTGTTTCTGAAGAATTTACTGTGCCAGGGTGAGTACCAGTAACATTTAGATTCGTACTCAGCCCATTTTCTCCAACCGAAATATTCATATTAATTGTTTCTCCTCTCACGTTTCCATTATCATCAAGTGTTGTACCTGTATTCGTATTGTTAATGGTCGTAGAAGTAATGTTAGTTGTTGTGCTTGTTCCAGTTGGGATAGTGTTGGTGGTAGTTACTTCATTGCTGCTTGTCGGAGTCGGAGTTGCAGTAGAATGATACGTTACCACATTTTGATTTGGATCTGCTGCAGTGGTTGTACCTAAAGAAGTTTGAGTGTAAAATCTCAATTTATATTTTCCTTTTTTCTCAATAATTCTATACGTGATTAAGGTATCAGATTTTACTGCAATGTTCTTTTCAAGTTCAAAGGTTTTGTTAGCTGAAATTACCTTACAGCTATAAAATGGATTCGTAAGACCGGTGACCTTAACGTTTGTTTCTGCTTGGTTGTTTTGTCTTACTCCATTCAAAACCACAAAGAATTTTTCTCCTGTGTTTGAGTAGATGGTTACATCTCCTTGACCCTGAGCCATGCTCAGTGAAGAAGATAATATTGTGATAAAAAGTAATAAGTGTTTCATAGTGGTTTAAATTTAGAATTCGATTAATTCAAATTGGGTGCCAAGTTTTAGACTTAGGAAATATTTAACAAATGCATTGCGTTCTCTTTGGCAGCCGAAGTAATTTCTTCTCCGCTTATCATCTTAGCCAATTCATCAATTCGCTCAACATTAGTAAGTTGTTTTATATGAGTAACTGTTTTTTCTGAATCATTATTTTTTGAAACATGCAAGTGATGTTTGCCCTTCGCAGCCACCTGAGGTAAATGCGTAATTGCAATGAGTTGAATTTTCGCTCCCATTTTAATAAACTCCTTCGCAATTTTAGCCGCTACTTCTCCTGAAACACCAGTGTCAATCTCATCAAATATCAGAGTTGGTAAATGTTTACATTCAGATAGGATAGACATTATAGAAAGCATCATTCTTGATAACTCTCCGCCTGATGCGACTTTTTTAAGTGATGCAAATTGTCCGCCTTTGTTCGTTTGAAACAAGAATTCGATTTGATCTAAGCCATTTTTGGTCAACTTTTCAGTTTCTTGAAATTCAATTTTCATTTTGGCGTCTTCCATTGATAGGTTGGATAAAGAACTTTCAATTGCTACACACAATTTTGATTGCGATTCTTGTCTTTTAGATCTGATTTGCTCAGCTCTTTTTGTCAAAGCGATCTTATCAGCCTCAATTTCTTTCTCAAGCTTATTTAGTTCTTCTTCAAATCCGTCTAGCTCAGCCAATTGACCTGATAGCTTTTCTTGTAGGGCAATAAGTTCAGATACTTCGTTCAAATTATGTTTAAAGCAAAGTGAATTCAGTAGTTCCATCTTCTCTTTAATCACTAAAGCCTCAGCTTCACTAAAATCAAACTCACCTGACGCGTTTCCAATTTCATTTTGTACATCATCAAGCTCAATCTTTAAACTAAGAAGTCGGGCATGAATATCTGCGAATTTCGGATCGTAAGCTTTGAGCTCTTCAAAAGTCTCGAGCAAAGTCTTTATACCATTGTGTGGCCCGTAAGTATCATTTTCAAACACTGAATTCGCTAAGCCCAGACCTTCAGAAATTTTCTCAGCAAATTCAATTTTATCATGATTAGACTTAAGGCTATCTAGATCCGTGTTTTCTAAATCAGCTGCCTGCAACTCATTCAGTAAAAACTCAGTGTAATCTTTTTCTTTTCTATTCTCAATATCTTTTACTTGAAGCTCAATGTGGCGGTTTACTTTTAATCTATATGCCGTAAAGTCTTTCTTGAATTGCCCTGCTTCGTTTTCGATTCCGGCATAACTATCAAGAACATCTATTTGAAATTGCTTGTCAAATAAATCAAGTGTTTGATGTTGCGAATGTATGTTTACCAAATGATTTCCTAAGTTCTTTAGCTGAGCAATCTGTACAGGTGAATCATTTACAAAGCATCTAGATTTACCTGATGTGGTAAACTCTCTTCTTACAATGCAAGGTGATTCAAAATCTAAATCATTTTCTTCAAAATAATTTTCTAAGTTCAGTTGGTCAATCTTGAATTCTGCCTCCAAGAAGCATTTTTTGTCTGATTGCTTCAATACTGAGGTGTCTGCTCTTTCGCCAAGTAATAGATTTAGTGCTTTTAATAGAATCGATTTTCCAGCCCCTGTTTCACCAGTGATTGCCGTAAATCCTGAATCAAGGTTTATAACAGCATTTTCAATTAAGGCGTAATTGGATATTTCTAATCTGTTGAGCATTTATTACATCTAGTTTAATGTAAATATACCTCAATTTGAAAGAAGATTATTGAATTCTAGTTTAGAATTTCTTGATACTTCGAAGAGTTCGCAGGGTCTAATCTTTTTAAGATAGAAACGGCTTCATTTTTCTCTTTAGTCTCTGCTTGCGAGAACAAGTCAATCAATTCTTGAGATTTAGATGTCAAGAACATTTGCAGATTTAAAGATCCCGGTCTTGATCTTTGAACAGGAGCTAATGACTGCATTGACTCTAAAACGACTTTTCTGGCTGCCGGCATGTCATTGTACATTTGATCAAAACCTAATCGGTGGTAATCATAGTACACTTTTCTAATTGGCTTAAAAACCGATTGAACCGCATTATCTGCCATCCAGTACCTGTTGTTCTTTTTTCCTTGAGGAAGCCATCCAGAGCCTCCTGAGTTTTTTGCATTACTGGCAACTATTTGTGCCTTGTTAAAATAAGGTGTTCCTCCGTCAGGCGAAAAGCTATCATAATCATAAGCTAAAGCCATGTAAGCGTAAAATGCTAAGATGGAAGTAAGATTGTCTCTGTGTTGGTCAATTGAGAATAGCAATGCCGTGTTTCTCGCATAAGATATCTTGAAGTCATTGTCTACGTGGTTGAACAGCACTGTGTTGTATGAAGTGTTAAAAACCGGTCTGGTAGTTTGAATTTGAATCTTTCCTTCATAGGTAGATGATCCAGGAATATCTGTGATAGTGATTAGCAAAGACATGTTTATTCTTTCCTCTATCTCAAAAATATCCTTCGTCCATCTGGTGTTGTTCATGAAATCATAAATATTTGATTCCAATTCTGAGAAGATTTCTTTTTCAACAGGACCTACCGTCAATGCTGGAGCGTTAATAATGGATACTTCGCAATTCAGCTCTTGCGCATTGGCAAAAGTCGAACTTAGTATTGCTATGAAAAGAATAAGTTTTTTCATTCTTGACTCAAATCTACTTCAATTTCATTAATAATATCCACCATTACGGCAGATTTATCTTTTAACTCAAATTCAACAATTTTATTGTCTTCCTTTAAGAAGGTTACTTTGTTAGTGTCAAGACCAAATCCTGCCCCTTTATCTTTCAAAGAATTCAAAACCAGCAGATTTAATCTCTTTTTCTCGAACTTCTTGAAACCATTTTCAATTTCGTTCTCCGTCTCTAAGGCGAATCCTACCAAATATTGGTCCGCTTTTTTATGTTCACCTGCCCACATCAAAATGTCAGGGTTTTTAACAAGTTCAATTGTCAAATTATCATCTGACTTTTTAATCTTTTCTTCAGCAGCCATCTTAGGTCGGTAGTCGGCAACTGCAGCCGAGAAAATTCCGATATCACAACTCTCCCAAATTGCCTCAACGGCAGATTTCATTTCAATTGCCGATTTTATACGCACTACATTGATTTCTTTGTCGAATACTTTGCTGTTTGTAGGTCCTGTAATCAAAGTTACTTTGGCTCCACGTTTTGCGCATTCATCTGCTAATAAAACTCCAGTTTTACCTGAAGAGTGGTTGCCAATAAACCTTACAGGATCAATTGCCTCATAAGTAGGTCCGCCAGTAATTACAATGTGTTTTCCAATTAACAAAGAATCATCTAAAAAGAAATCATTGATTAAGTCGGCAATAACTTCAGGTTCTTCCATTCTGCCTTTTCCTTCTAATCCGCTCGCGAGCTCACCTGAAGTTGGTTCAACAACAGTTACTCCTTCTGCAGTCAATTTTGCTAGATTGTCTCTCGTGCTAAAATGTTTAAACATATCAAGGTCCATAGCTGGGGCTACCCACACTGGACATTTGGCACTTAGATAAGTTGCAATTAAAAGGTTGTCGGCATTACCACTCACAAGTTTTGAAAGTGTATTGGCTGAAGTAGGGGCGATAATAAATAAATCGGCCCATAAACCTAGGTCAACATGATTTTGCCATTCGCCAGTTTCTTCATCTTTGATGAATTCAATAGCAACTGGATTTTTCGAAAGTGTAGAAAGTGTAAGTGGAGAAATAAACTCGCAGGCAGCATCAGTCATAACAACTTTAACTTCGGCGTCAAGCTTAATTAATTCACGAACAAAATAGGCTGATTTGTAGGCAGCAATGCTCCCGGTAACTCCGACTAAAATCTTTTTACCAGAAAGCATGGGAGATTATGCTTCTTCTTTAGCAACTTCAACGCTTGAATCTCTGATGTAAACCTTATCTTCAAGATACTCTTGCATAGCAATAGCAACTGGCTTTGGAAGGCTTTCATAGAACTTAGAGATTTCAATTTGCTCTCTATTCTCAAAAATCTCTTCAAGATTATCAGTGCTAGAAGCGAATTCAGCTAACTTCTTAGTCAACTCTTCTCTCATCTCAGCACTAATTTGATTAGATCTCTTTGAGATAGCAATCAATGACTGATAGATGTTTCCTGACTTATCAGAAAATTCATTTGTATCTCTAGTTACCGTAGTCTTTTCGGCGTTAGTATTTTTGTAATTAATGCTCATCTCTTTGTTTTTTACCCTCTCGGCTGATCCGAGATATTTTTAATTTCCTTTTCTGTTTTATCCTTGATGTCATCAACATCTGTGATCCAATCAGATTCCGGAAACGCGGCTACAAAGGTACGATAACTTTTTAACGTAGCCTTTAATCGTTCTAATTTTTTAGTATCAATACTGTTTATAGCTAAGAGGTAGCTGCTTTTTACAGATAGGTAAAGCATCTCTTCTTTGTAGATAGAATTCGGATATTTCTCTACTGTACCTTCAAATGCAACTACAGCAGCCTTGTATTGCTCTGTTTTGTAGTAAAGCTTTGAGTTCTCGTATTGTTTCTTCTCAAGCTTAGCATTTAATCTATCCATAATCTGATTACAAGTGTCCATTCTTGAGCTTTCAGGATAGATGTCAATGAAAATTTGAAGTTCATCTAATGCATTTAAAGTCTCTGTCTGATCGAGATGATATTCTGGTGAGTTATTCACTGCACAAAGAGCCGAATGAAAAGTAGCCTCTTCAACATGCTTACTCGTTGGGTATTGATTTATGAATCTTTTCCAATAATAACCTGATAAATAGTAATCACCCATCTTGTAATTAGCCATGCAGTATACATAGTACAAATTCTCCCCTGATGGCGTTAATTTGTAATAAGGAATTACATCTTCAAGTAAAGTAACGGTCTGCAAATATTTGTCCTTCTCATAATAAACTAAAGCCGAATCTTTCTTTGCCTCATTAGTACCGTGCTTTAATACTTTGTTGTATTCAGAACAAGATCCTACTCCTGCAAAGAGAATTATCGCAATGATTGACTTTATGATTATATGCTTCATTTACTTTATTTGTTGGTACAAAGATAGTTTTTCATTTGTTAAAAAATGTCAAATCATCTCTTTGCAAACGGAAAAATGTGAATAAAATTTCGGCCTTTATGCTGCTATTGTGAATTTTCACTCTAATTTCGCAGAATAATGGTTCCTTAAAAAAGGATCAAAATTTAAATTATGGCGACAGATATTTTTGAGAAGATAAAAGCAAATAGAGGGCCGATAGGTCAGCATGCTAAAGGGGTTCATGGGTATTTTACCTTCCCTAAGCTAGAAGGCGAAATCTCTAACAAAATGATGTTTAGAGGGAAAGAATGCTTGGTGTGGAGTGTGAATAATTACTTAGGATTAGCAAATGATCCTGAAGTGAGAAAAGCAGATGCTGATGCTGGTGCTGCTTGGGGAATGGCTTATCCAATGGGGTCAAGAATGATGACTGGTCAAACTTCAGAGCATGAAGCTTTAGAAAATGAGCTTTCTGACTTTATGGATAAAGAAGATACTATCTTGTTAAACTTCGGTTATCAAGGGATGTTATCGGCAATTGACTGTTTGGTTGATAGAAAAGATGTAATAGTATACGATAGTGAATCTCACGCTTGTATTATTGATGGTGTTCGTTTACATGCCGGGAAAAGATTTGTTTTCCAGCATAACGATATGGCTAGCTTCGATAAGCAAATGGAGAGAGCTACGAAATTAACTGCTGAGACAGGCGGAGGAATCCTTGTGATTACTGAAGGAGTTTTTGGAATGGCAGGAGATCAAGGTTTATTGAAAGAAATCATTGAATTCAGAACATCAGGAAAATATGACTTTAGATTATTTGTTGATGATGCTCACGGATTCGGAACTTTAGGTGAAACTGGTCAAGGTGCAGGTGAACACCAAGGATGTCAAGATGGAATTGATGTATACTTCGGAACTTTTGCGAAGTCTATGGCTTCTATTGGAGCATTCATTTCTTCAACTGAAGATGTTGTTGAGTTCTTAAGATATAACATGCGTTCACAGATGTTCGCAAAATCTTTACCAATGCCTTTAGTTGTTGGTGCTAGAAAAAGATTAGAGTTATTAAGAACTCAGCCTAAACACAAAGAGAATTTGTGGAAAGTAGCAACAGCACTTCAAGATGGTCTTAAAAAAGCTGGATTCAATATCGGTAGAACAAATTCTGCGGTTACTCCTGTATTCTTACAAGGAACATTAGGTGAAGCGACAAACGTAACATTTGATATGAGAGAGAACTATCAGATCTTTTGTTCAATTGTTGTTTATCCAGTTGTACCTAAAGATGTGATCATGCTAAGATTGATTCCTACAGCTTCTCACACTTTAGAAGATGTTGAGTATACAATTGAGACTTTCAAAAAAGTACAAGAAGGATTGAAAGCTGGTAATTATAAAGCTGAACAATTAAAAGAAGTTGAGACTGATAAATAGTATTCTATTTCGATATAAAATTAAAAGGGCCTTTCATTTGAATGGCCCTTTTTTTTATTCTTTGAATGCGCTTTGTCCAAACCTGAGAAATGGTCTCACGTCTAAAGCTCCAACTTCTGATGAAACGATTTTTTCGTTAATATCTAAAATGTAAACTGTTGGGTAGTTCTGTAAGTCAAACTTTCTACTTAACCTCGGTCCTTCAGGATCTTTTTCCATATCCATCTTATAATTGATGAAGTTCTCATTGAAAAAATGACCAACCTTATCATCTGTAAAAGTATACTTAGCCATTATTTTGCATGGTCCGCACCATGATGCGTAGGCGTCCAAAAAGATCATCATACTATCTTCTTCAGCTTTTTTTAGCGCTTCAGCCCAAGTTCCTTTAAAGAATTTAATTCCTTCATTTTCTTTTTTCTTTGAAACTTTCTCCAATTTTTGCCCTTCATTTTGCGCTAAAGGCAAATCACTGGCAGATGCCAAATTCGAAATTCCTGCTAATAATATGATGGCAATAACTTTTTTCATTTCTAAAATTTTCTTCGGTTCAAATATGTTATTTTTAAAGCAAATAATGTTCCAATGCTAAATGACCTTTATTTTCTTGACGGATTATCTGACGACTACTTACAAGACGTAAAGGAGTTTATCTCTGAATGGAATAACGAATTAGACCATATAAAAGTTACTACTTCTGGTTCAACGGGTTCACCCAAAACAATGCAATTACCTAAAGAAAGCGTCAAAAGGTCGGCACATGCAACAGGTCAATTCTTCGGTTTTGAAAAAGGTCAAAAGGCTTTATTGAACTTGTCGCCGAATTACATTGCAGGCAAATTGGTAATTGTGAGAGCTATTGAACATCAAATGGATTTGGTTGTAGCTCCGCTCACTTCCAACCCTCTCACTATTTGTAATGAAAAAATTGATTTTGCCGCTTTTGTTCCTTCCCAAATTGAACAAATTTTGTCAAATGAAGCCACTAAAAAGAAACTCCAGCAAATTACTAATGTTATAATAGGAGGAGCACCCTTGCATCCAAATCTTGAGAACGAATTAACTACTTTCTCAAATAACAACTTTGTTACTTTTGGTATGACTGAGACCATTACTCACTTCGCATTAAGAAAGGTGGGTACACCAATTTATAAATGTCTTGATGGATTTGAAATCTCTATAGATGATAGGCAGTGTTTGGTAATAAAAGCAAACCAAATTGTAACTGAAACACTCATTACTAATGATGTAATTGATTTGATTGATGATTCTACCTTTAAGTGGAAAGGGAGAATAGATTTCGTTATTAATTCAGGAGGAGTGAAAATTTATCCTGAGAAGGTAGAGAAGATGATTGCTCACCTTTTGGTTAATAATAATTATTACGTGACTTCTAAGGCTGATGATTCATTAGGGGAGATTGCAATTTTGTTAATTGAAGGAGAAATTGAAACAGAAGGTTTGCTTGAAAGCGCAAAATCATTTCTGCCAAAATATCAGTGTCCAAAAGAGGTTTATCTCAAAGGAGCATTTAACTATACTGAGACTGGTAAAATTATCAGAGAGAAATTCTAAGAAGTTTTTCGGTAGTAGGCCAATAGAACGAGGTCGTAGCTAAAGTGCCCTGCTATTGCGTGCCAAAGGCTGAACTCTTGGGCGCCCCATCCTAAGAAAATAATGAAGAGAGTTAAAAAGCCTGCGAAGATGTTCACCTTCATGTTTTTTAGTGAATAGTAATTGTGAATAGCAACAAACACGATAGCTGTGCTTATTATTCCCAAAATAGGCTGCACGGCTGCTCTGAAAAATATTTCTTCTCCCACCCCGGCACAAATTGAAAGAAAGACAACATGAAAACGTGTGATCTTAAATCCGCTCAAAAGGTTTTTATATTTGGCTAAGGCTTCTTCGAAATAACTGAGTTCGGTGAGCCAAATCATGAGCAATCCGAATATGATTCCTGCCGAAAGAAAATTTGCAATCGAATAAATTTGAGAAGAATCAATGGCAAAGACTTCAGCCCAGCTTGTGTCGGTCCAATACAAAATAGGCCAAGCCAATAAAGGGAAGATTAGCAATGTTGCTAATCCCAAAATCCATAATGAACTAAATAACTTTCTCATTGAGATGTTGAAATTAGCGAATAATTGACAAGCTACTTCGCTAAATAATTTAAGATTTTAAAAATTAGAATTTGATTGTTCTATCCCTTGATTTTCAATAAATTCAATTAAAATTGTAGAGATGAATCAAGTTGAAAAACCAAAACATAGGTCGGCATTAAGAAAAAAGTTAGGGAAAGAATACTTTTGTCTGAAGCAGAAAATGAATTGGATAAGCGGTCCAGAAAAGTTCGCTAAAGAAATTGATTTAAGTCCATTATCAAATGAGTTGGTGTCTCATCAATCATTCTTGCTGAGGCGATTGAAAGATGTAGATATGTATTTGCAGCACAATAAGGTGGTGAACCTGAGATTGGCAATTGCGAGAATAAATGGTGTCATTATTCAGCCAGGCGAAACCTTTTCTCTTTGGAAAATGGTAGGAAGACCAAGCAAATCAAAAGGATATCTTGAAGGAATGACTCTAAGTAACGGTCAGGTAACTTCAGGTATTGGTGGCGGCTTGTGTCAGTTGGGAAATCTAATTTACTGGATGGCTCTTCATTCTCCACTTCAAGTAACAAAGAGATGGCGTCACAGTTATGATGTGTTCCCTGATGTAAACCGAAAAATCCCTTTCGGTAGTGGGGCAACTTTATCTTATAACTACATTGATTTGCAGTTAAAGAATAATACGCAAACGCCTATTCAAATTAATCTGTCATTATCAAAAACTCACCTCGAGGGTAACTTGTGTTCGGGTGTTCCATATCACCAAGCATATGAGGTTTTTGAAAAGAATCATAAGTTCGAATTACAGTGGTGGGGTGGATACACGAGGCACAATCAGATTTGGCGAAAAGTGATCGATTTAAGTAATGATCAAGAAGCAGAAGAGTTGGTGACAGAGAATCATGCCATTATGATGTATAATCCATTACTGAGTCATTCTTAGATTGGTATATAAACGGATTTTTTAGTTAAAACTTGTTTTGTATTCGTAGCTCAATCGTTTAGATTTGAACTGAATCCAAAATAATATATTATGCCCAAAATTTTTATTTCATGCCTTTTGGCAACAGCTTTCACCTATCAAGTCAATGCCCAAACGGCCTTTTCTGTTTTAGATGGTAATAACATCAGAACAACTCTTAATACTGGAGGTGTGTTCTTTAATTCACCAGGTTCATCTACTGCATCTTACGAATACCCTGCTCAAAGTGACCAGCACTTGATTTATGCATCCTCGTTTTGGTTTTCAGGCCTAGATGTAAATAGTGCAGTTAAGGTATCAGCTCAAGGCTACATTCCAGGACAAGATATGTTTCCTGGTCCCTTAACCGCAGATGGTGCCGCAACTATTTTGCCTTCAGAAGTAATGGCTTATGATTTAATGTGGACTGTCACCAAATCTGAGGTTGATGATCACATTGCAAATTTCAATTCGGGGTCATATGTGATGCCTTCCTCTATTGAATATTGGCCGGCGCATGGTGATATCAGCTTAGATCAAGATTTCTATTTAGCACCTTATATTGATCATAATAGTAATGGGATATATGATCCTGAAAATGGAGATTATCCATTAATCAGAGGAGATGTCGCTACTTATATGATATTAAATGACAAAGCAAGCGCGCATGCAGCTTCAGGAGGAGATCCAATAGGTATCGAATGTCATTTCATGTTTTATCAATATCAAACATCTGATGATTTAGATAATACAACATTTATTAATCTTAAGTTAATTAATAGAGGTACCCAGACTCTTTCTGAGTTTGTAGTCGGATCATTTTTAGATACAGATATAGGTGATGGCAGTGATGATTTTATTGGCTGTGATTCCACTCACAATCTTTTCTATTCATATAATTCTTCAAATACTGATGCAATTTATGGGGTGAATCCTCCAGCCGTTGGCTTCGTTAGTTTGAATCATCCTTTGGGAACTGTCGGGACTTTTTCTACAGTGGGTGCAACTGGGCTGCCAACAACCCCAGCCCAATATCATTTTAATATGACCGGATATTTTAATGATGGAAGTCAAAGAACTTTAGGCGGCAGTGGATATGGCGGAACAGTTCCAAATCAATTTCAATATCATGGGAATCCAAATACTCCGGGAGAGTGGAGTGAATTAGATGAAGGTAATATTCCGTCAGACAGAAGGTCAGTGGCTGCCTTAAAACCAATCACACTGAATCCAAATGATGAAATTTGTTACGATTTTGCCATTGTTGTTGGTGATGGGGGAAACAACATTGAGAATGTAGATAGTTTAATAGCCAGTACTGAGTTCGTTCAAGATTTCTATGACAGCCAAGAATTTATTTGTGAAAACTATGAAGCAGTTGTTTCAATTGAGTCGCAAGAAAACTTTGATTTCAAAATTTACCCTCAACCAGCAAAAGAGGGTTTTTCTGTTGATGTGAATTCTCAATTCGATATTGAGATTGTTTCTTTGGATGGAAAGATTATGATGGTAGAGAAGGGAGTCATGCCGAACGAATTTATAGGCATGAATCTGATTCCAGGCGTTTATCTTGCTCAGATCAACATGGATGGTCAACTCATTTCCAAAAGAATAATAATCGAATAAGAAGAAGAATGTAATCTCTGAGCCACCTTTGATGATTCAAGGGTGGCTTTTTCTTTTCAGAGAATCACGTCATTATGATGTACCATCCTTTAATTCCGGGATAAAAGACTTGCAAATCATTCAATCTTAATACTTTTGTACAAAGTTTTGAAGAATGGCAATCGAAAATGAAATCATTTCAGATAGTTTAGATACAGCATCCAAAGTCGCGAATAGACTTGATTTTGGGCCAAGCGTTATTGTGAGCAAATCAAATGAACTTCTTACTGATTGGGGATTAGAAGGCGATACTTTAATTTATACCAGAACAGTTGTATTAGCATTTTTAGTGGTCGGAACCAGTTTTTTACTTTGGTGGCTTACGAGAAATATAATGCTGAGCGTTATCCACCGAATTGCCGATAAAACCAAAACCACTTGGGATGATGAGTTGGTGAAGAATAAGTTTTTCTCGGCATGTGCACACTTGGTGCCATTGTTATTGATGGATTACTTCATGCATGTGGTTTTCTTTGATTTTAAAAACCTCACAGACATAGGAATCCGACTTACGGATTTTGTAATCATATTCGTTCTCATTATTATAGCTATTCGATTCTTGAACACCGCAAGAGATGTGCTCTCAGTACGACCAAGATTAAAGGATAAGCCCATTCATTCGTTTTTCCAGTTAGGGAAGATTGTTGTGACTACGATTTTTGGTTTTCTTATGATTTCAGTTGTGTTCAATATTGATCTCATTGTGATTTTAACTTCAATGGGAGCCATGATGGCTGTTATTCTCTTGGTATTTAAGGATACCATTTTAGGTTTTGTTGGAAGTATTCAGTTGGCAGCAAATGATATGGTTAGAATCGGGGATTGGGTAACTATGGAGAAATACGGAGCTGACGGAGATGTTCAAGAGATCACGCTAACAACTGTAAAGGTTCAAAACTTTGATAAGACAATAACGACTATCCCTACTTATTCATTTATTTCAGATTCATTTAAGAACTGGAGAGGAATGGAAGAGTCAGATGGTAGAAGGGTTACTAGATCTTTAAATATTCAAATATCATCAATCAAATTCTGCACTCCTGAAATGCTAGCAAAGTATGGTGAAATAGAATTGATCAAAGATTATGTTTCAGAAAAAGAAGCACAAATTGCTGATTTTAACTCATCAAATGATGTAAACAGAAAGGTGCTTTTAAATGGTCGGAATCAAACGAACATTGGTGTTTTAAGACATTATATGGAGTGCTATTTGAAGCAGAACCAAGAGATCAACCATGATATGACATTGATGGTTCGTCAATTAGCTCCAACTGAAAAAGGAGTCTCATTACAAGTGTATGCATTTACGAATACTAAGGTATGGGTAGATTACGAAGCTGTTTTAGGAGATTTATTTGATCATCTGCTAGCTGCCGTTCCTTTCTTTGATTTGGCTGTTTTTGAAAATCCGTCAGGAAAAGACTTCAAAAATTTAAAAAACTAGTCGAGCTCAATATCCAATTCTGGATGAGTGACAAGAACTTCAATTTGACGTCCCCTTTTATATAAAGCATGGAATTTAACTTTTCCTGATCTTGTATAAATGATGCGTTCGCCAGTTTGAAAATTCGTATCGAATTCTTCATCTTCATAAACTTGTCCATTGTCATGATAAGAAATCACCTTGCCATGAAGCTTTCCTTCGATCATATTTTTTTCAGCCTTCTTCTCTCCATTTGAATGAAACTCTTCACAAAGACCAGTAAAGGGCTCTCTTCTTTCAAATCTGTAAAAATGGTTGTAGCCCTCGTCAAAGGTGAGTTCATTGCAATCGCAATATGCTGAATCTATCGCGGTTTCATCATTTGAAATCTCGTCTGTATTATTGCCTTCACCACATGAAGTCAGAATAAGCGTTATAAATGCAAAGAGGGAGAATAATTTCATTTGATAAATATCTATTTTAATTATTGAAAGCAAAAGTAGAAAGAATCATTTTAATGGATTTTTATGCATTTCTGAAAGCTATCAATTGGATGAAAACCAAAATGTATACACTAATTGAAATTTTGTATAAGGAATCAGAGCTTCTCTCTTGCGATCTTTGTGATATGAATATTAATGACTAAAATTATTAGATATGAGTACGAATAAATTTGGCAAAAAAGGATGGACTCCTGACAGAATTGAAAATTTGGATGGTAAAACGTTCGTGATTACTGGTACAACAAGTGGTACTGGCTTTGAAGCGGCAAAAATATTATTGTCAAAGGGAGCAAAAGTGGTCATGCTTAATCGTAACCCCAAAAAGGCTGATGACACCATTGCAACTTTAAAACAAGAGCTAGGATACAATATTGATTTAGTTAATATTCGTATGGATTTGGCTGAGCAAGCTTCAGTGAAAAAAGCTGCTGAAGAAGTTCTTAATACAGTTCCAAAAATTGACGCCTTAATGTGTAATGCAGCTATTGCTCAAGTTCCAACTCAAACCTTTACGGTTGATGGATTTGAAAGCCAATTGGGCGTCAACCATTACGGTAACTTCTTACTTCAAGCACTTCTTTACCCAAGAATTGATGAATCAAATGGCCGTATCGTGACCGTAGGATCTTTGGGATATAATATGGGAATTAAAACGATACAATTTGATGACATGAACTGGGACAAAAAGTATAGCCCTAATGGTGTATATAGTCAAAGTAAATTGTCACAAATCATGACAGTCTATGAATTGCAAGATAGATTACAAAAAGCTGGGAAAACCAATGTGAAAACTTACGCTTGTCATCCTGGTGCCTCACGAACAGCTTTAATCAAAACGAGTGGTAGTTTAATGACTCGTTTCATTTGGCAAATTATGAAATGGACACCAATGGTTCAGTCGGCTGAAAGAGGTGCTTACCCTGAATTGATGTGTGCTACAGAAGCAGACTTAGATCAGGAAGCTTTTTATGGTCCTACGGGAAGGGGATATTTTAAAGGCCCTGTTGGTGAATGCACGTTAGAACCGCATGCAAAAGATAAGGCGGTGATGGAAAAGCTTTGGGATTTATCAGAGAAGGAAACAGGTGTTAAATGGAATTTTTAAATTAGTAAAGGAATGGAGCATTTTAAAACCTTATCATCATATTTCAATTACTTAGAATTACCAAAACCTGAGCACCCTATGTTTAGTGTTATGACGGCAATGAGTGATGATTTCCTTCCTTGTCCAAAAGATAGCTCGCCTCCCATAACTACTGATTGCTACAATATTAGCTTGAAGAAAGTAGTTAGTGGTGAGTTAAACTATGGTCGAACAAAATATGACTTTACGAATGGCGTGATGTTCTTCATGTCACCAAGGCAAGTGCTGCAATGGAATAGTTCGGCAGTATCTGAACAGAAAGGTTTTTCAATCAACTTTCATGAAGACTTCATTAAAGGAACTCCTCTTGCATATCAAATGAAGAAGTATGGCTTCTTTTCATACTCAGCCAATGAAGCCTTGCATTTGTCGCCAAAAGAAGAGAAGCAGATGGAACTGATTGTGGAGAATATTGAATTAGAGTATCAAAACAATCAAGATGCTTTTAGCAAAGACATTATTATCTCTCATCTTACGACTTTATTGAAGTACGCCAATCGTTTCTACGAAAGACAATTCATAAACCGCAAAGAATTATCCAATGATTTGTTAGATCGCTTTAATAGAGAGCTATATGACTATTTTCAATCGGGGCAGTTAGAGCAAGAAGGCGTACCTAGTATTGAGGTTCTTGCTGATAAAATGGCGGTTACCCAAAGATATCTTAGTGATACCTTAAAAAAGGAAACAGGGAAAACTACTACTGAAAACTTGCAGTTGTTTTTGATTGATAGGGCCAAAGATTTATTGTTAGAACCTCAGTCTTCAATCTCTGAAACGGCATATCGATTAGGGTTTGAATATCCACAATACTTTTCAAGATTATTTAAAAAGAAAACCGGAGTGTCTCCAAAAGAATTTATCGAGACGCATTCAATGAACTAAAATCAGAGCATAAAAAAAGCCTTTCCAATTTGGAAAGGCTTTCTAGTAGCGGGGACAGGACAAATATCGAACTTATTGACTGTTGAAGAGGTTGAAGCATGTCTCATCTAATCTATTGTGAGGAATAGTCTCAATTAAAGTCGGGCCGCTCACTCATATACCTATTCTAAATCAAAAAAAGGGACATACCAAAGTACATCCCTTAATCTAAATTATATAGCTATGAAACTAAAATGGTGACTTATAAGCTGGATTATTCAAATATGAATCATCAGTTAAAGTCTTTAAAAAGTTTATTAAATCTGCTTTTTCTGTTGCATCTAACATTAAACCTGTTGTTGTAGTCGCATCTAGAGCCGGGTCAAGAGTTGCAGACTGTTGGATGCCGTCATTATAGTGATCTATAACTTCTTCTAAAGTTGAAAATCTTCCATCATGCATATAAGGTCCTGTAACCGCAATATTTCTCAATGAAGTCACCTTGAATTTCCCTTTGTCGTTTGGATCTCCAGTTGCGTCTTTTCTGCCTTCATCAGTCATTGTGCCATCTGTATCTAAACCATTATTCATGTATTGGTCATTTTCAAAATTAGTTCCAGAATGACAATGTGCGCAATCTGCTCCTGAAGTTGCAGGAAAGAATTCATTGTACTCAGCAAAGAATAAAACTCTTCCGTTTTCTTCACTTGCTGTCAGAGTTTCTGTTCCAGCCAAATATCGATCATATTTGCTGTTATCTGAAACAATCGACATCATAAAAGCCTCTAAGGCTAGTGAAATATTCAGAGAGGTAATTGCCCCACCGTCAAAAGCTCTTTTAAACTGACTGATATATAAAGTATCACTTCCTAATTTTGAAATCACATTTTCAAGCGTTTCATTCATCTCTAATGGATCCTGAATAGGAAGTATTGATTGATGTCTTAACAACTCCGCTCTTCCATCCCAAAAGAAACCATTTTCATTCCAAGCCATATTGAAAATCGCCATGGCTTGTCTTCCACCTTGAAGTCCTTCAACACCAGTTGAAAATTGATTTAGATCAGAAAAACCATCTTCTTGCACATGACAAGTAGCACAATTCATTGAGCCATCTTTAGAAAGCTGATTTTCATAAAATAACATTCTTCCAAGTTCCACTTTCTCAATAGTCAATGGATTGTCTGAAGGTAGGTTTGGTACAGGTAATGTATTATTCGTGTATTGCAGACTGTATGGTGTTGAATCATATTCTGCCACATACGGTTCTGGGTCTTTTTTACAAGATGTCAAAACAATGAAACCACTCAATACCAATAAGGATGTTATCTTTTTAAAATTCATAAGGAATTATTCTATTACAACTCTTTTTGTTTCAATGGCAATACCTGATTGATCAAGAATGGTGAACATAAATATTCCGGTTTGGTTTAATTCAACTTCTTGCGTTAATGCATCAGCTAAATTGATTGTTTGTACAATTTCACCTAAAACATTTGAAACTTGAACTATAGCTGCAGTAGCGTTAGCTTCTACTTTCAACGTGACTAATCCTGTAGATGGGTTTGGATAAACACTCCAGACAGCAGTTGGGCTATTCGTTTCAATTCCTACTGCATAATTACCAAAAACAAAATCTCTCCAATTCTCAAGAGTTTGTTTAGCCTCACCTGTTGAGCCGTGCGAAACTGTTCCTGAGTTCAGGTCTATATTTTCAACACCTCTTGTATAATCAGCATTTAAATCCATAACTAATACGCCACTCTCGTCAACTACATTTACATCTTTCTCTATTTCAAAATAGTTTTCATTTCCTAATCCATGTAACTGAAAGTTTTGAGAAAAACCACTTCCTCCAAAACCTTCGTATGCTACGAATCTATATCCTGCGGTCCAACCCCAATGCATTGAAGGAGATTTAGGCCCAAGCGGATGATCCACTGAGTATAAAGACGGGTCTTCATTGTTTGTCGGTTCTTGGATTCCTATGTAAAATTTCACCGATTCAATAGATGTTACCGAATAACTTCCTAAAGGGATAGAAGTAGCCAATTCGGTTCCAGGCTGAACTAAGGCAACTGTATCCAACGGAACTGCTGTTTCCATTCCACCGTCATGAACAATAGTTACTTGTGATAAGTAATATTCTAATCGAGTAGTTTTGTATTCATGTCCTAAGTTATTTTGAGCAACTTGATCATATGCAAAATCGGCTGATCCAAGTTTGTGATTAATTCTTAGGGTGACATCTGTCTGAGCGAATGTGGCTGCAGCAATTAATGTCAATAGGCTTAGTAAAATTCTTTTCATAGTCAATTTAGTTCTTTTATTTGTCAATTCGGGCTGGTTTTTCCGTATTTCAATTCTTTTTACTCCACCTAAAAGTAAAACTAATTGCTTTAGAAAGAGGATTTAGATACTTTCAACTTTATCTGATTCTTGCAAACCTAATTCGACATGTATGTAATCACTTGTTTATCAATTGGTAAGAGCTTTAAGAATAGGCAAACAAAACATGCGTTGAATTTAAAGTCTGATCCTGATTTTTCTGCAAGTTTCATAAGAATTGCTTAACTTTGTTACTGAGATGACTAAGTCTTTGCAAAAAATAGGAGCTCTTTTATTAATCCCAGTGATTCTTTTTTCTTCATTTGGATTTACAATCAATGTGCACTATTGTAAAGGTGAACTTAAAAACTACGCTCTATTTGTTGAAGCCGAAGACTGTGATATGGCAAATTCATCAAATGAAACAGATGAGACTTTGCCTCCATGCCATCAAAAAAAGCTGAAAGAGCAATTAGAAAAAAATAGTCGCTCTGAAAATTCTAACGGCTTAATTAAGGATAATTGTTGTCATAATGAGACGTTTATTTTTGAATCCAATCAAGAGGTTGAAGAAAGTGCGTCAGAAATAACAAGCACTAACCTTCAACTGGTTATGATTGCTTGCATTCTATTTGATTATTCGTTTTTCAGTCAAACAGTCTCTCAACCAGCATATACTGACTACGACCCGCCCCGGATTAGGCAAGACTTTTCCGTCCTATACCAATCCTTCTTAATTTGATTTAATTATTGTTTTGAACTGTCTGCAAACCTTATTTGCGGACCAATTTTCTATTGTTTCAATTCAATAATTATCAATGTTAAATCGTATAATAAAATTCTTTCTTGACAATAAACTTGTTGCTTGGCTAATGCTGTTGCTTTTCATTGTGTGGGGTCTAATTACATCACCATTTGAAATCGATAGTGGCTTACCACGTGATCCTGTTGCAGTAGATGCAATTCCTGATATTGGTGAAAACCAACAAATCGTATTCACAAGATGGATGGGGCGCTCACCCCAAGATGTTGAGGATCAAATAACTTATCCATTAACCTCAGCTCTATTGGGAGTTCCAGGGGTTAAAAGCGTACGAAGTAATTCAATGTTTGGATTTTCGAGTATCTATTTGATATTTGATGAGGATGTTGAATTCTATTGGAGCAGAAGCCGGATTCTTGAAAAACTGAATTCTTTACCTTCTGGTCTTCTGCCTGATGGCGTGCAGCCAGCTCTAGGTCCGGATGCTACTGCATTGGGTCAAATTTACTGGTATACTCTTGAAGGAAGAGATAAAGACGGAAATGCAACTGGAGGTTGGGATCTAAATGAAATCAGGAGCGTTCAAGATTTTTATGTAAAGTATGCAATCCAGTCTGCTGAAGGAGTTTCTGAGGTGGCATCAATAGGTGGTTTTGTACAAGAATACCAGGTTGATGTAGACCCCGATAAAATGCGGATTTATGATGTTTCGCTAGAGCAGGTGATGGCTGCTACTAAGCAAAGCAACTTAGATATTGGAGCTCAAACAGTAGAAATCAATAAGGCTGAATATTTTGTTAGAGGGCTAGGTTACGTGAAGTCGCTTGAAGATATTGAGAGCAGTGTTGTTAAAATGATAGACAATGTACCAATTCGTATTAAAGATGTAGCAAATGTTCATTTAGGTCCAGCAACTCGTAGAGGGATTTTAGACAAATCAGGTGCTCCCGCCGTAGGCGGAGTTGTTGTTGCAAGATATGGTGCAAACCCGATAGAGGTAATTAACAATGTCAAAGAAAAAATTGACCAACTCTCTACTGGCTTGCCAACTAAAACCCTATCTGATGGCACAGTTTCTCAACTAACTGTAGTTCCTTTTTACGACAGGACTAATCTGATAAAAGAAACAATAGGCACCCTTGAGGAAGCTTTAAGCCTTGAGATATTAATAACAATAATTGTAGTACTCCTGATGCTCTTGCATTTGAAGTCTTCTTTATTGATTTCGGCAACATTACCTGTAGCAGTTTTGATGTGCTTTATCGCTATGCGTTATTTTGGAGTAGATGCTAACATAGTTGCGCTTTCAGGAATAGCTATTGCTGTTGGAACCATGGTAGATATGGGTATTGTTATGACTGAAAGTATGATTCTCAAAATCAAAGAAGCACCAGCTACCCAGTCTATTAAAACATCTATATACTTAGCAACAACTGAAGTAGCATCAGCTGTAGTAACCGCGGTAGCAACAACAATTGTAAGCTTCTTACCTGTTTTTACAATGCAGGCGGCTGAAGGCAAATTATTCCGGCCCCTAGCGTTTACCAAATCCTTTGCATTAATAGCATCTATTATGGTAGCTATAATGATTTTACCTCCTCTTGCCGAGCAGCTATTTAAGTTGAAAAGTAAAGGTAAGATTGCACCTTACATCACGAACGGCATCTTATCTGTTTTTTCAATAATACTCTTATTTACTGCTTATTCTTTTTTCGGAATATTTGGATTGATTGTCGGGATTACTGGAATGCTCACCCTTAAACTTAAGGATACTAAATCTGAGTCTTGGTTAATACGTTTTGAATATTTTAAGAACATACTATATGCTGCTATTGTAACTTGGCTGCTAGCCACCATTTGGATGCCACTGGGCGTTAACAAATCAAACTTCACGAATTTTATTTTTGTAGCCCTAATTATCGGAATGCTAATTGGCTTCTTTTATGTGGTTATTCATTTTTATGAAAAAATCCTTAGATTTTTAATTAAGATTAAGTACGTTTTTGTCGGATTGATATGCTTGCTATTGTTTGCTGGCTATCAAATATTCAGCAAAACTGGGCAAGAATTCATGCCAAGTTTGAATGAAGGCTCTTTTCTTTTAATGCCTACAGCTATGCCTCACACAGGCATGCAGATGAACGAATCAAATCTGAGATTGCTAGACATGTCAGTGACCGCTATTCCTGAGGTTGATATGGTTGTTGGAAAAGCTGGGAGAGTTGAAAGTTCTCTAGATCCAGCACCAATGTCAATGTACGAGAACATCATTCTTTATAAACCTGAATACAAAGTTGATGATAACGGAAGAAGAATTAGGTATTTGGTAAATAAGGATGGTGAGTATGAAAAAGATTCAACGGGTAATTTAATCCCAAATGAAAATGGTAAATACTTCAGACAATGGAGAGATCATATTCAATCACCAGATGACATTTGGGATGAGATTGTGGCTGCAACCAAACTACCTGGGCTAACATCCGCTCCCAAACTTCAACCTATAGAAACTCGCTTGGTAATGTTGCAAACCGGAATGCGTGCTCCAATGGGTGTAAAAATTCAGGGCGGAGATTTAAAAACGATTGAGGCTTTCGGAAAGGAAATAGAAAAATACCTGAAAGAAGTTGAAGGTGTGAAAATTGAAGCGGTTTTTGCAGATCGTATTGTGGGCAAGCCCTATCTCATGTTAGATATCAAAAGAGATGAGATAGCAAAGCATGGTCTATCAATAGTTAGTGTTCAGAATCAGATTCAAACTGCAATAGGTGGAATGGTTATGACTTCAACGGTTGAAGGACGAGAGCGGTATAATATTCGGGTGCGCTACCCTCTAGAGTTGAGAGATAATCCAGATAAAATCAAGAATATTTTAATCAATTCTCCTGCTGGCAATGAAGTTCCACTTGGAGACTTAGTTGAAATAAAGTACGAACAAGGCCCTCAAGCGATTAAAAGTGAAGATGGTTTTTTAATTGGATTTGTGCTTTTTGATAAACTGGATGGATTTGCAGAAGTTGATGTAGTGCAAAACGCTCAAAAACTGATTACTGAAAAAATTGAAACAGGTGAATTAGTCGTTCCAAAAGGCATCACATATCGATTTGCAGGGAATTATGAGCAGCAACTGAGGGCTAACGAAAGACTAAGTTTAGTTGTTCCAATCGCTTTAGTTTTAATTCTTTTAATACTCTATTTCCACTTCAAATCCATCATGACTTCGTTGTTTGTGTTTTCGGGAGTGTTTGTAGCATTTTCAGGTGGATTCATTATGATCTGGCTGTATGGTCAAGAATGGTTTATGAATTTTGATGTATTCGGAACCAATATGCGTGATCTATTTCAGATGGGTACAATCAATTTAAGTGTCGCCGTTTGGGTAGGATTTTTAGCGCTCTTCGGTATCGCTACTGATGATGGAGTATTAGTAGGAACATTTTTGAGAGACAGTTTCAAAAAGAATAAGCCAAAAACAAAGAAAGAAATCAGAGATGCAGTTGTTGAAGGTGGATTGCGTAGAGTCAAACCAGCAATGATGACCACAGCAACAACAATACTTGCGCTATTGCCAGTCCTGACTTCTACAGGTAAAGGAGCCGATATTATGTTACCTATGGCCATTCCTTCTTTTGGTGGTATGGTGTTGAACGTGGTAACCATGTTCACAGTTCCTGTATTGTATTGTTTATGGCAAGAATGGCGATTAGATATTAAAAAATTAAAAACACAATCAGATGAAAAATAGAATTATCATATTATCACTATGCATATTTAGTAGTCTAAATACTTTTAGTCAAAGCTTGGATGATTTACTAAAGAAGCTTGTAGAAAATAATTCAGAATTAAAAGCTGTTCACAGCCAATTCTTGGCCGCTCAAGAAAAAATTGAACAAGAAAGTCAATTGCCTAATGCTTCTTTTGGAGTAGGCATTCCGGCCCTAAGGCCAGAAACACGCCTTGGTGCTCAAACAACCATGATAAGTGCGTCACAAATGTTTCCTTGGTTTGGCACATTCAAGTCTAAAGAATCTGTGATGATTGAAATTTCTGAAATTAAGTATCAAGAAATAGTAAGTCTGAAACTTGATTTATTCTATCAAATGAAAGAAGCTTATTACAACCTTGCGAGTAATCTGCAAAAAACAAAGGTGCTGGAAGAAAACATTAATCTTTACAATGCATTAGAACAAATTGCTTTATCCAAAGTTGAAAGCGGAAAAGCTACAACTGCAGATGTTTATCGCGTGCAATTGAAAAGGCAAATAGTTGAACAGGCTATTATAGAAATCAACTTTCAGAACCAACAGTTAAAAGCAATAATCAATCAATTGACAAAAGAACCTCTCGATAATGAAATCATCCCCTCGGAAGACTTCAGTGAAATCGAGCCACTCAATTTTGACACTTCCGCTTTTCGTATTACCATTCAAAATCATCCCAAAATTGCAAGCTTAAGTCACCAAAGTTTAGCCTCTGAGAACCGACAATCATTAAGTCAAAAAATAAATGCTCCAATGATTGGCTTTGGTATAGACTATAGTGTAGTGTCGGAACGAACAGATGCAAGCCCAATCAATAACGGCAGAGACATATTAATACCCAAAATCATGCTTTCGATTCCGCTTTATCAAAAAAAGAATAATTCAATTCAGAAAGAAGAGCAGCTTATTCAAGAGAGCCTTGATTTTCAAAAAATTGCTTTTGAAGATCTAATTATGCGCCAGCTCATCAACATTAAAACTGATTACGACAAGAATTTAAGTCAGATACTCTTCTATGAAAAACAAATTGTCACTATAGAACAAACAATTGAAATACTTATCGCAAACTACAGCAGTGGAGCTACCGGGTTTGATGAAGTCTTGCAGCTTTATAAGGAGCTTTTGGGTTACCAGCTGGATATTTTACAAGCCAAACTACAAGTAAAATTAAACATATCAAAAGTAGAAAAGTTAACCGCCTATTAACACAATACAAAAACCTAGAAAAATGAAACATACATATAAAATATCAGGCATGACTTGTAATGGATGCAAGAGTCATGTTCAATCCACATTAGAAAATATTGAAGATATAACACAAGTCAATATTGACCTGAATGAAGGTACCGTTGAAATCGAAATGAAAGGACACATTGCTTTAGAGGATTTACAAAAACCTTTTGAAGGATCTAACTACATGATTCACTCAAAAGATGCAGAGATTCAGAAAAAAGAGAAAGCCGAGAAAGGTGTTAAGGGTACTTATTATTGTCCAATGCACTGTGAAGGCGACAAAACTTATGATGAGTCAGGAGATTGCCCTGTTTGCGGGATGGATTTAGTAGCTGAGGCATCTGTTGGTGGACAAGCTGAAGAGTACACCTGTCCAATGCATCCTGAAGTTGTAAAAGATGCTCCAGGTTCATGTCCGAAATGCGGAATGGACTTGGTTCCAAAAGAGGCGAGTGAATCTGCCGAGCAAAAAACGTATAAAAAATTATTGAAGAAATTCATTATTGCTGCGGCTTTCACACTTCCCATCTTTTTGATTGCCATGTCAGAAATGCTCGAGAATAACCCTTTATATGATGTAATGCACATGAAGTACTGGAATTGGCTCCAATTTGGTCTATCTATCCCTGTTGTGTTCTATGCTACTTGGATGTTTTTCAAAAGAGCTTACAATTCAATAAAAACAATGAATTTGAACATGTTTACACTCATTGGAATTGGTGCTGGTGTAGCTTGGTTATTCAGTTTGTTTGGTTTGATTTTTCCAGATTTATTTCCAAATGATTTTAAAACTGAATTCGGAACTGTACATGTTTATTTTGAAGCAGCAACAGTTATCTTAACGCTTGTTTTATTGGGTCAGTTGTTAGAGGCAAAAGCGCACAGTAAAACTAACAACGCAGTAAAAGAACTTTTAAAACTGGCACCAAATAAAGCCATTAAGATTGAAAATGGTGAAGAAAAAGAAATCAGTATTGAAGACATCAAAATTGGTGATCTTCTAAGGGTTAAGCCAGGTGATAAAATTCCTGTTGATGGCGTAATTACTGAAGGTAAAAGTTCTGTTGATGAATCTATGATTACTGGAGAACCAGTGCCCGTAGACAAAGCGGAAGATGATAAAGTAACGTCAGGTACCATTAACGGAAAGCAGTCTTTCGTAATGAAAGCTCAAAAGGTTGGATCAGATACTCTTCTATCGCAGATCATTCATATGGTTAATAATGCAAGTCGCAGTAAAGCTCCTATTCAAAACTTAGCTGATAAAATCTCCGGATACTTTGTTCCTGTTGTGATTGTGATTTCGATTATCACTTTCATACTATGGAAATTTTTAGGTCCTGAACCTACATTAGTTTATGCTTTTGTTAATGCGATTGCTGTTTTAATCATAGCCTGTCCTTGTGCCCTTGGATTAGCAACTCCAATGTCAGTAATGGTAGGTGTTGGCAAAGGTGCGCAAGAAGGTGTGTTAATTAAAAATGCCGAATCTCTTGAGAAGTTAAATAAAGTTGATGTTTTAATTGTAGATAAGACTGGTACAATTACCGAAGGAAAACCTTCTGTTGAAGAAGTAATCTCAACCTCAACTTACTCCAAGGACGAGCTCATTCAATTAGTGGCGTCCGTCAATTCTCAAAGTGAGCATCCTTTGGCTGAGGCAACAGTAGAGTACGCCAAAAAAAGCAAAGTAGACTTTTTAAAGATTGATGACTTTGACTCGATTACTGGTATGGGTGTAAAAGCCATCATCAATGATAAAATTGTACTTATCGGTAATGAAAAACTGATGTCAGAGCATTCAATTCAAGTAACAGGAGAAATTGCAGAGCGTTCTAAAGCACAACAAGAAAAAGGTAAAACTGTCCCATTCATTGCAGTCAATAGAGAGTTAGTTGGCTTTGTAGTGATATCAGACGCCATAAAAGAGACTAGCCGACTTGCAATTAAAAATCTTAAAGCAAAAGGAATTAAAGTGATAATGATGACAGGTGACAATGCCTTTACCGCAAAAGCAGTCGCCGAAGAAGTTGACTTAGATGAATTTGAGGCAGATTGCTTACCTGAAGATAAACTTAAAAAAGTTGAAGAATTACAAAGCAAAGGATTATTGGTAGCAATGGCCGGAGATGGTATAAATGATGCCCCAGCTTTAGCCTTGGCAGATGTTGGAATCGCTATGGGTACAGGAACAGATGTCGCAATAGAGAGTTCGGATGTGACCTTAGTCAAAGGAGACTTGAGTGGCATTGTGAAAGCAAGAACGCTAAGTCATAAAGTGATGAGAAACATTAAACAAAATCTGTTTTTCGCATTGGCTTATAATACCATTGGAATTCCCATTGCAGCTGGTGTTTTATTTCCATTCTTCGGTTTGCTATTATCACCCATGATAGCGGCTTTAGCCATGAGTTTCAGCTCTGTCTCAGTTATTGCTAATGCACTTAGATTAAGAGCTCAATCAATTAAATAAATTAGTTATGAAGAAATATTTATTAAGCGCTGGGTTTTTAGTTATTGGAGTTTTTCTTGGATGGCTCTTGTTCGCAGATAGTAATTCAAATGAAACTGCTAATGAACATAATCATACAGCTGATGCGAATGAAATTTGGACCTGTTCAATGCATCCTCAGGTTCGCAAAAATGAGCCAGGAGCTTGTCCGATTTGTGGGATGGATTTAATTCCTTTGGATGAAAACTCAAGTGGCAACCCCTTTGTGCTTGAAATGTCAGAGGAAGCTGTCAAAATTTCACAAATTCAAACCACTTTGGTAGGAGGAAGTAATTTCCAAAATTCTGAATTAGAACTCTCAGGCAAAATTGAAGTTAATGAAACTAATTCAGCAAGTCTAGTAACGCATATTCCTGGTAGAATTGAAAAGTTATATGTCAGTTATACGGGTGAAAAAGTGAACAAGGGTCAGAAGATTGCTTCAATATATTCTCCGACTTTAATTACAGCTCAAAAAGAATTACTTGAAGCTCAGAAAATCAAGGGAAGTCAGCCTCAGCTATTCGAAGCAGCCAAAAACAAATTGAAGTATTGGAAAATTACTGAAAGTCAAATACAAGAGATTTTATCTCAAGAAGAGGTGATAGAAACTTTTAACATTTACGCGGCTTATTCAGGAGTTGTTAATGAGAGAAAAGTATCGGTTGGTGATTATAAACAAGAGGGGAATGTACTTTTTGAGATCCAAAACTTAAATAGTTTGTGGGTGGTTTTTGATGTTTATGAAAAAGATATTTCCACAGTTAATGTTGGTGACATCATTTCCTTTTCTACAACTTCAAATCCGGGCAAAAACTACGAGTCGAGAATTGTATTTATAGACCCAGTTTTAAATAGTCAGACCAGAACTGCCAAGGTAAGAGCTGAGATTTCTAATACTGCTTCAAATTTAAAGCCAGAAATGTTCGTTCGTGGAAAGTTAATTGGCAATACGTTTAATTCTTCAGAAATAGTTGTTCCCAAATCTGCCGTAATGTGGACAGGCACAAGATCTGTAGTTTATGTTCAACTTGCAAACACAGAAATTCCTTCTTTTGAATACAGAGAAGTTGTGCTAGGCGCTTCAATTGGGAACAATTATGAAATAATATCAGGTTTATCCGCAGGTGAATATGTCGTCACTCAAGGCGCATTTGTAATTGATGCTTCTGCTCAGTTAAACAACCAAGCAAGTATGATGAATCAAATGTCTAAACCTAATGAAGGTAAGACTTCAGATGTGGTTCCTGATTATTCTTCATCAACCCCAGAAGCATTCAAAGATCAATTAGAGCAAGTCCTAGTAGCTTATTATTCTTTAAAGGAAAGCTTAGTTAACTCAGATAAAGAACAAGCAAGTATTACAAGCAATAAGCTGCTATTAAATCTTCAAAAAACAGATATGACACTTGTTAAAGGAGATGCACATATCTATTGGATGAAAAAATCGAATCAACTAACCATACAGGCGAACTCTATTGAAAGCACCAAAGAAATAGCTGAGCAGAGAAAAGTTTTTGCTCAGATGTCCTTATCCCTAATTGAAGTAATTAAGGCCTTTGGAATTGGAGGTGAATCATATGAAATGTATTGTCCAATGACTAATAACAAACAAGGAGCATATTGGCTAAGTGCCGAAACCGAAATTAGAAACCCTTATTACGGGGATAAGATGATGGGCTGTGGCGAAATAAGAAATGAATTATCCTTTGAATAAATTGTAACACCCATTTTATGAAATCAATTATTTTAATAATTAACAGTGAAGAAAAGAATTATCCAATGCTGGAGTCTGCAGTAAACTTGGCACTGTTTTTTGAATCAGAGATCAAAATATGTTGCTTTTTAGAAGCTCCATTAGATTGGGAAAAATTGGGCAGAGGCGACAGAGATAGACTTCCTGAGGTCAAAGCAAAGATTGCAAATGCAAAAGATCAAATGGATTCTTGGCTAAAGCATTTTCGAAGTTTAGGGATTTCATCTTCTAAGCGTTTTTATTTCTATCAAGGTGAAACGTGTAAAGAAAAACTTGGAGATGAGAACTCCAATCTCATTTTGGTGCATAAAAATTTATTGAATATTAAAGCTATTAAAAACACTGTTGTTCAATCAGATGAAAGCATTCTGATGATAGATAAAGTATTCAAACCAACTGATTTAAATTATGGCATTTTCAATTCCGATTTTAAATTAGAATCAAAACGCACATCAGATATCTTATGTCGCTTTTTAGATGAAGAATTGTTTTCACTTAACTTAGTTTATATCAATACTAAATTAGTGAATGAAGATTCCGCCATCAGCATTAAAAACATGAAGAGAGTTATTAATAATTGTGCTTTAAGCAAGACTAAAATCTCTATTTTTTATGCGGATACTCTAAATAAAGGGCTATTATCATTTGTTGAAATGAATGATACAGATTTAATTATTAGAGAATTGGATAGTAAACCCTCATTAACGGACTTAAACCTTAACTTTACTCCAGCTTTATTGATTAACCGCTCATGAATTTATTAAAAACTTCAATACTTATTTCGGTCTTATTGATATGCTTTAGCTTCATCACTACTTCTTTAGAAAAGGCAGAAATTGAGCCATATGTACTCGATATACCTGCTGGGTTTCCAGATCCTGTTATCCCTGAAAATAATCGACTGACCACATCAAGAATTGAATTGGGCAGAATGCTTTTTTATGATCCTGTTTTATCTGTTGACAGTTCAATTTCTTGCGCTTCTTGTCATAAGCAATCGTTGGGTTTTGCGGATGATAAAAAGATAAGCCCAGGTGTTGAAGGAAGGTTGGCAATGAGAAATGCTCCAACTTTAACAAATGTAGGTTATAACCCAACACTATTATTTGATGGATTTTTAGAAACACTTGAAATGCAAGTGCTAGTCCCTATTGATGAACATGCCGAATTTGCATTCAATATTGTTGAAATCAGTAAGAAGTTGGCAAAAGATAGCCTATATGCGCAACTGAGCCGAGATGCTTATGACCGAGAAATAGACCCATTCGTTATAACACGATCAATATCCGCATTTGAAAGAACTTTATTAAGCGGAAATTCAAAGTATGACCAAGAAGTATTTCAAAAGAAAAAGGTCATGAATAAATCTGAGAAAAGAGGCATGAATTTATTTTTTAATGAACTGGAATGTGCCTCTTGCCATGCAGGTTTTAATTTCACCAATTTCACCACACAAAATAATGGTTTGTACGAAGTTTATTCAGATTCAGGGAGACAAAGAGTCACAAAACTAAAAGAAGATAGAGCCATGTTTAAAGTTCCAACTCTGCGTAACATTGCACTAACGGCACCTTATATGCATGATGGAAGTATTGAATCTTTAGAAGAAGTCATAACTCATTATGAAAGTGGGGGCAAAAATCATCCCAACAAAAGCGACAAAATCAAGCCTTTTTCATTGACAAAGAAGGAAAAGAAGGACCTGATTAACTTCTTAAAGTGTCTAACAGATGATAGTTTTATTACAAATCCTGATTTCTCAAATCCTTTTGATTAATTGAAATTTAGAAATGATTGAGGTAAAAATACGTCTAAACGAATGATAATTAAATTGAAAATTCCAAAATGACAAAGCAAAAGGAATCAAAAGGTATACTTGGTTTAGGAGTTGTAACGGCAATCGCTTCTTCGCTATGTTGCATTACCCCTGTTTTGGCATTAGTGGCAGGCAGTAGCGGAGCAGCCTCTACCTTTTCATGGATTGAACCAGCTCGCCCATATTTGATTGTTATTACGATACTGGTATTGACGTTCGCCTGGTGGCAAAAACTAAAGCCTGTAAAAGAAGATGATTGCGGATGTGAAGTTGAATCCAAACCTTCATTTATGGCATCCAAAAAATTCCTATTGATTGTGACTGTATTCGCATTTGTAATGACATTGTTTCCTTATTATTCTTCAATTTTTTATTCTGATAATACCCAGACCAATATGCAAATAGATGTATCAAATAGAGAGGAATTGATCATAGGAGTTGAGGGAATGACCTGTGATGGATGTCAAAACCATATTAATCATGCAGTTGGAGAAGTTGATGGTGTTGTTTCGGTAGAAAGTTCTTATTCCAAGGAATCTGCTTTTGTGGTTTATGATAAAACTAAAACTGACGACAAAGAAATAATTGATGCAATAAATAGCACTGGATATAAAGCAATAGAAGATGAATAAAGAGATAATTTTAGAATCAAAATTGACATGCCCTGAATGCGGCCATAGTAAAACCGAAACCATGCCTACGGATGCCTGCTCATGGTTTTATAAGTGTGAACAATGTGAAGTAATACTGAAACCAAAAGAAGGAGACTGTTGTGTTTATTGTTCATATGGTACAATTCCATGTCCGCCAATTCAGGAAAATGGAAAGTGTGGTTCTGAAGGATGTTGTTAGAAAACTTCTATCAACAAGTTGTAATTCAAGATTGAAGAGTTGGATGGGTATTATCCCGACAACTAATTATATGATCTCTTATTCACTAACAACATTAACCTCCAAGCCCATCTTAGTACAAAGCGTAATGAACTCCCGAATTTTAAGAGGTTCATACATAAAGTATTTACCAGACTTTAGTGAGTCGTTTGAGAGCATTTGCAGACATGCCGCAGCAGCAGGAATAGCCGTGGCCACATAAATGTCCTTATGGAATCCATGCACTTCAGTTGTTGTATTTTCGTCTTTTCCACCAACAATCAATAATCCGCCTATTGGAGGTTTTGTAAATTTCTTGATGGCCCACTGAAAAAATTTGACACCAGTAGATAAAGGCAAAATAAACCTCAAAAGAACTTTCCACATTAGGCTAACCAAGTTTGATACCCTATTAATCCCAGCATGATAATACTCCAAGTTTTCAATTTGAGCATCTATATGGATATTGGCTAATTCTGGAACCCAAACCGGAACCGCAATTCGTTTACCAAAACCCATAGGGAAAGAAATTCTTTTGGTTTTAAATCCTTTGGCTTTGGTCCAAATCCCATCCTTGAGCAGTTGAGCTTTTTCATTATGTCCGAGAAGGTCTTTAACACTGCTTTCGGGCATTTGATTATCTCTATAGATCATTTGGATATAAACCGAATCGATCTGTGAAGAAATTGTTTTTAAATATTTGATTAGAACGGCTGGCATCCCTGGTTCACAACCTGCATCTACAATAAAAGTTGTATTACTTTCTTCAATTTCTGATTGCTTCTCTTCAAATGCCTGGTGCTTTTCAGTCCCTGGACTGATATCTAGATACAATGAACAGCTGCTCAAAAGCATAGCTCCAATGATGTTTTGAGATGTAATAAAATTTAGAGGTGAAGCAACTACTACTAAATCCATCCCTTCTAAAGCTAAACTTATGGATTCAGTATTTGTGAGATCTACAACCCGTGATTCCAGCCTAGTTGTTTGGATAGACTTATTGATTTCTTTAACACAATCATTAGCTTTATTCAAATCTCTTCCAGCAATTATGATGCTGTGATCTGAATGCTTGGATAAAAGTAACGCAATGTTCTTACCAGCACGGCCGTAACCACCAATTATGAGAATCTTTTTGCTTTCCATTATTCAAACTTCATTCTTTGAATTCTTATGGCATTGAGTATTGCTAAAAGTGCAACACCAACATCTGCAAATACTGCCTCCCACATTGTAGCTATTCCACCAGCACCTAAAATCAAAACGATAAGCTTTACACCAAACGCAAGAACAATATTTTGAATGACTATCTTCTTTGTAGCATGTCCAATATCAATTGCCGTGTTAATCTTATTCGGATGATCTGTTTGTATCACAACATCTGCCGTTTCAATTGCAGCATCACTACCCATAGCTCCCATTGCAACGCCAATATCACTCATTGCTAAAACGGGCGCATCATTGATTCCGTCTCCGATAAAGACAACAACCTTTTCAGGATCTTTCTTGATTTCTTCTACTTTCTTTACTTTGTCTTCAGGAAGCAGACTACCAAAAGCTTGTTTAATATTCAATGCATTCGCTACTTTCGTGACGATACTCTGCTTATCTCCAGACAACATTACAGGCGTAATATTTCTCTTGTACAACTCTTGAATTGTAGCTTTTGAGTCTTCTTTGATTTCATCTGAAACAGTGATATATCCAGCATATTCCCCTTCAAGTCCAACAACTACTATACTTTCTATAATGCTATTTATCCCTTCTGGATAGGAAATATTATTGACTTGTAGCAATCGCGTATTTCCAACTAGGACTCTTTGATTCTTGTAATCAGCTTGAATTCCATGACCTGGAATTTCATTGACATTTTCTACAATCAAATTAACCTTATTATCTGAAGCTTGCACTATTGCTTGAGCAATCGGGTGGGTTGAGTTTTTCTCAATGGCTGCAACTAGATTTAAGAAATCGGCTTGGTTGAGTGATTCTGATTGTATCTTTTCAACCTTAAAACTTCCTTTGGTTAGGGTTCCAGTTTTATCCATTACCACAGTATTCACTTTGGTTAATGCATCCAAATAATTTGACCCTTTGAAAAGAATACCATTTTTTGAAGCAGCCCCAATTCCACCAAAATATCCAAGCGGAATTGATATCACCAAAGCACAAGGACAAGATATCACGAGAAAAATCAAAGCTCTGTATAACCAGTCATTAAAGATGTATTGATCAACAAAAAAGTAAGGTAAAAGCGTTACTGCCGCCGCCAATCCAACGACAATTGGTGTATATACTCTGGCAAACTTCCTAATGAACAACTCTGTTGGTGCTTTTTGTGAAGCAGCATTCTCAACCAATTCTAAAATCCGAGATAAAGAACTATCAGCATAGCCTTTTTGAACATGTACCTGAATAACGGGTCCTTCATTAATCATTCCTGCTAGTACTGCTGCATCTTTATCTAATTCTACCGGCGCACTTTCGCCTGTTAAAGCAGCTGTATTTAGTACACCATGTTCTGAAAGTAGAACACCATCAAGAGGTACTTTTTCACCTGAACGCACTTGAACTATTTCACCTATTTGTACATTTTCAGGATCTGTTTCGTAACCCTTTCCATCTTTTAATACAATCGCCTTATCTGGTCTTAAATCCAACAATGCTTTAATGTTTCCTTTTGCTTTTCGAACGGCTGCAGATTGAAATAATTCACCTATTGAATAAAATAGCATAACCGCTACGCCTTCAGGATACTCTTCAATATAAAAAGCTCCTACTGTGGCTATCACCATGAGCGTAAACTCTGAGAATAAATCTTTCTTCAGTATGGCTTTCCAAGCATCTTTAATAACAGGAAAAGCAACGGGCAAATATGCGAGAATGTAAAGTGATAATCTTGTGTATTCTCCGTACCAATCAGCTTTAACCGTATTATCCAGAACGACAGCTGTCATTAATAAAATGAAAGTAATGATAGACGGGATATAGGGTTTCAGGATTTTAGAAGCGCCACTTCCTTTGGCCTTTTCGGCCTCATCTGCCATTGCATGTATTTTGTCTTCGACATTACAGCATTCAATTTCACCTTCAGAATTGTAAATGTGAAAATGTTTTTCTGTTTTGGAAGATTCGTTTTTCTCTAAATCCATCTTCTAACCTTTTTCTTATAATTAATATAGTCTTGTCCGTGGATACCAACAAGATACTCCTCTTCTAATCGTGTTTGAATTTGAAGAATGAAATAACACAATACGAACAGCATAAAAGTGACTGCATTTGGTGCAATAAAAAACACACCCGTATAAATTAATAGGACACCTAGAAAAACTGGGTTACGTGATAGTTTGAAAACACCCTTATCAACGAGCGTGGTCTTTTCTTCATAATCAATTCCTATTCTCCATGAGTTGGACATTTGATATTGCGCAATAATTGTCCAAACGAAAGCTAAAATTAATATCCCGGCACCTGTCCATTGTAATTCTGTGATAACCAGATAATCCATACCTCCGAGATAGCGAGAATAAATATCTTCAAAAAATGTAAATAATATAATAACACAAACACTTAAAGCGGTCATAATTTTGAATACGAAACCAATGTAATCATGAGCATTTCCTGACCTGCTAAACACGAAAGGATTTTGCCCTGTACGCTTCCATTGCACATAACTTCTAATAACAAACACTTGAAAAAAGTATAGCAACATGAACGTGGGTAAAAAAACTTGATATAATGTCATCTCTCTTGTTTTAAAATTCGGTTGGGAGTAAAAGCCCTCCCAACCGATTGAATTAATTAATGGTCATGGTCATCATGATCATGTCCTTCGTGATCTTCTCCATCATGGTCGTGTCCATCATGGTTCTCTTCTGTTGTTGTTTCTTCTTCGCCTCCACAAGATGGCAAAGTTGCAAGTCCGAATGTCATTAATGACATCATAGCAATTGTTTGAATTGTACGTTTCATAGTTTATTATTTACTTATTAAATTTAGTTTCGACAGCTTTTAAGAGTTGTTCAACTGTTTTAACACCTTCAACTTCACTATCTAAAAAGGATATCTCTAATGATTTCTCTATTTCAGAAATCAAATCAACAATGCTCAATGAATCTATTCCAATATCATCATAAAGACACATTTGATTCTCAATTTCTCCTTCATGTTCAGAAACCTCTCTGATTAACTTGAATACTTCTTCTTTCATGAATTTTTAATCTTTATCTGATGATTCATCTTCCTCCTCCTTAAATAGTTTAAACACCAAGCCACCATTAATTACAATTCCATCAGTTGGAGCCCAAACCTCTGTGAAAGTTGGGTCATTATTCGGAGGTGAAATCATTGATTGATATCTAGACTGTCGGGTGTCAGTGAAATTTTCAAAATTCACAAACAGACTTAATCTTCCAAATTGACGCATTACCATCAATCCCATGGTAAAGTAATCTCTCGTTGAAGTGTAATCACTTCTGATTTGTTTACCAGTATAATAGACCTCATATCCAATTCGCCATTTATCTTCTTGTTCAAACATGAATATAGCACCGACACTATGTTTCGGAGTAAGGGGTTTCTGCTCATTGATATTATTGTATTCAAGCCTCACATCAGCATAAGCATATTGCAGAAACAACCTAAAATCTCCATAAGTAAATTTTGCGTTAGTCTCAAACCCCCTACTACTCACAAGACCGTCTGCATTTGTGAAGTTATACTGCACGCCAGTTGAATCTTGCTCTAACACCAAGGAATTCGACAATTGAGTATAAAAGAACATTTGATTAATGGAGAAGGTAAATTTCTTCCCAAACACAGTTTTATAATTGACATCAAAATTTGCCCCTATTGATTTTTCAGCTTCTACAGTCTGAATGTCTAAGGGATTAATATTTTGAAAGGACAATACTTCCGCCTCTTCATTGAAAATGGTAGGCAACTTATATCCCATACCACCTCCAATTCTAGAACTGAACTTTTTGCCAATTTTACTTAACAAGGAAACTCTTGGAAGCACAAATGCTCCGTAATCCGTATTGTAATCCACTCTCATTCCACTCTCTAAAGTGAAGGCCTTACCAATATCCCAGTTGTTTTGGGCGAATGATCCAAATGTAGTGTATTCATAACTCCGTAGTGGAGTATTATATCCTTTGTCAGATTCTTTAAATTGGTCAGTAAATATATTTCCTCCTATGATTATATCAGTCTTTTCAAAAGATCTGGACCAGCTTGCTTCCGAGAATGTTGCCAATTGCTGACCTTGAAATGAAAACGTTGGTACTATAATACCTCGATCAAAGAAACTGACACTGTTCTTAACCGTCAGAATACCACCTTTAGAAAAAGTGTGTTCAAAATGCAATTGGCTGGAGGCTCTTTTTGAAATGTTGTTTTCTGAAAAAGTATTTAGAGAATCAGGTGATCCTTTCAGTACTTCCAAGTCGCCTCCTAAACGGTTGTCATAAGCTAGATTAACGCCAAACCAGAGCGTTGTACTGTCCTTAGGATACCAAAAGAACTTTGGATTGAAACTAAAACTATGGAACTTAGGAATATCCGAAAACCCGTCTTTATTTGGGTCATATGGGAGCTGATAAGAACCTGAAGTATACATGGTAAACCCAGCTTTTTCACCTCGATTTGACCAAAAGATATTTCCAGTAGTTCCCAAAGCAGACGTTTGGTTTATCATAAAATCCAATTCCTGTTCTTCTTCAGGCTGCTTAGAGACTAGATTAACAAATCCAGCAATGGCACCTCCTCCATATAATGTGGAAGAACTTCCTTTGACCAGTTCTACTTGCTTTAGGTCTAAAGGAGGGATTTGCATTATACTTAAGCCTCCCGAAAACCCACTATATAAAGGAAAGCCGTCTTTCAATAGTTGAGTATACCTTCCGTCCAAACCTTGTATTCTAATACTTTGGTTGGCCGAATTAGCTGAAGTTTGTTGAATCTGAACACCTGTACTTTCCCTAAGAATCATAGCAATATTAGTAGAGTTCATAATGGCTTTTTCTCCTAGTTCCTCATCATCAATAACTTCTACTCTTGTTGGTATCTCTTCAATGTTTCTACCACTTCTAGTTCCTTGCACGATTACTGTTTCCAGTTCTTCGTTGCTTTCTAGTTCCAGTACAAAAGGCATTGTCTCAGTAATAGGAAAATCGTATTCCAATTCTAGTGTTTCAAAACCAACAAAAGAAATTTGAATTGCCTGCATACCATCAGGAATATCTGTCAAATGAACTTTCCCATTAAGATCGGTAACACCTCCTATATTAGTATTCTCGACTTTCACCTTTGCACCTATTAAAGGCTCTCCTCCAGGATCATTTATTATTGCAATGAATTCGTTTTGTGCTTGGCATATATTTAAAAATAAAACGCCAAAGCAAATTAATATTTGTTTCATAATTATTTGAATTAGTTAAATAAATATTGATCTACTTAAGACCAACTTAAATGTTTAACCAAGACAAATCGGAGGACGGAAAATATCGCAGACGCTTTCCTCATTTTGATTTTCAAGAGGAGCTGTAAACTTTACAAATTGAAACATGGGACCGACGGGCAAAAAGAGCTGATCTGACGGATTAAATCCTACGCAGGAATCACATGAAATGAATGGATTACACAAACATTCACAACTATCGCAATCATCTTCAATTGAACAACTTTCAAATTGATCTACTATTGATGTTATGGTAGGTTCCACCACCATAAATGAAATAAAGAGCGCTAATATGGATGTACTTAACCTCATTGAGTCAAAGATATTAATATATAATTGATTTTTCTATTCATAAGTTGGATTTAGTGACTGTGTTCTGCTTCACCTTTTTTCATTTCGGCTATTAAATTATACGCATTATTCCAAGCAAAGAAGGTTCCTGGTTCCAATGGTTTTAATAATTTGATTTCAACCCATCCATCCTCAGTAATTCCAGTCGTAACTTCTATCGGTTCAAAAGCCCATTGCTCTTTTCCGTGATCCTTCTCTTTTTTAGCAGAAAAAATGAAATACTTATCCTCTTCTCGCACCAAACCTTCTTCGGGTATAGCATAACTCAACACATTATTCGTGTATATTTTTCCTCTTACATACATACCAGGAATCAATACTCCATCTTTGTTTTCAATTTCGGCATGTACATGAATGGCTTTTGGGTCCTTCTCAAAGTTTTGGCCAACAGAATAAATCTCAGCCTCCAATTCTTGTCCTGGCATTGATTCAACATTAAACCTAACTTTTTGACCTACTCTAATCTTGTGTGCATCTTTTTCAAACACCATTAAATCAGCATGAACGTGGTCTGAATTAACAATCTCAAACAAGGGTGAATCTGGATTTACAAATTGTCCAATCTTTATTTCAACCAAACGAACAAATCCATCAATAGGACTTCGTACAGAAACAGTTTGAGAAATTTCATTCTTCTGCAAACGTTCAGTTCCAATACCAAGAATACTCAGCTGTGCTTTTAAACCAGCAACAATACCCTTTTTAACTTTTAATTCAGATGCAATTTTCTGAAATTCTTTACCAGAACCAACTTTTTCACCATACAATTTTTCTTGTCGATCATGTTCGATTTGCAGGTATTCAAGTTCATTCCAATTCGTGATATAATCAGTCTGTAATTGAATAAGATTTGGATGAGTTAAATATGCGAGTACTTGACCCTTTTTAACCTTTTGGCCTTCGATTACCTTGATAGCTTTGACGTTTGCACCAATTACTGCAGTTACTTCTGCTTCATTTTGTGGTGGAACCTCTAACTCTCCGTTTGCTGTGACAAATGAATTCATGTTGCGTAAAGCAAGTGTGTCTACTTTCATATCGAGAGCAGTAAATTGCTCCATTGAAAAATGAATTTCTTCACCGTGTTCGTCACCGTGTTCACCACCATGGTCGTGACCATGATCATGGCCGTCTCCTTCACTGTGATCATTTTCTGTACCGCCACATCCTACTGCCAAAAATGTCAGTGCAAGAACCAGCGCTATTTGTTTTATTAAAGTTTTCATATTAATGTTTTATAATGTTATTCACCAAGTAAGTACTGTAGTTTGACCACAGATTGGTTGTAATTATTCAATGCGTTTAAATGATCTAGTTTTATTTGGATTCCATATTCAAGTGTCTGAAAATATTCTATGTAGCCAATGGCGCCAGATTCGTAACTTTTTTGAGCGTTACTTATCATTAAATTGGCTTGAGATAAACCAACCGTTTTATAAAAACTCAAACTATTCAAGTTTGAAATGACCTGTTGTAATTGCAGTTCGAATTGATTACTCAAATTAGTGTAGTAGTAGTCCGCATCCACTTCAGCTATTTGCTGTTCAATTTTTGCAGTTTTAATAGCAGACTTATAAGACCCAAAGAATATCGGAATCGTAACTCCAACTTGTACACCTGAAAATCTATCACCAAAGCCTCCAATACTGCCATTTGAAGTTGGATTCCCAATCATTGATTGATTAAAGTATCCAAGAGAAATATCTGGAAGCATTTTAGATTGATTCACTTTTATTTCTGCTTTGGCTATATTAATTTGTTGATTCGTAAAGGCTTTAAGCGGATTACTATTCAATTGTGAAGTATCCTTATCCATAGAAGCATCTAACTCATTAAAGGCACCAGTGATAAACTGCATTTGAGTTGAATCATTCAACAATATTCTTAATTCTCTTTCTTGAGAATAAATCTCGGCTGATATCATCTGTATCCTATTTGAAATTTCAGCTTTCTTGGTTTCCGCCGTTACCTTCTCTAACAGTGATGTTTCTTCAACTTCATATCTCAAGGTTGCCGCATGAACAAAAACATCCATCAAAGAATCGTAGTAAACAAGCAAATCCTTTTTTGCATTCAAAAAGCCTAAATTATTCCAAGACTGCCGGATGTACCAACGTAATTGATTTTGTACCACTTTTAATTGTAATTCAGAACCTTCTACTTTTTCCTTAGCCAAATTCCATTGAGAAAAATAGACTGTTGGAAATTCAAAGCTTTGATTTACATTGAAGCCGAAATCATTTTCAAAACTATTGTATTGCCCATATTGCATGTCAAGATTAGTTTTGCCAGGATTAAAAGCTGCCTTCTTGTTTTGTTGACTTAATTCAATTCTCGATTTAGCAATTGTGACATTTGCATTGTTTGTCAATCCGATATCAATTGCTTGATCAGAAGATTCTACTGTTGTTTGAGCATTACTTAAAGCTGGTAGCAACGTCATCCCAATTAAGACAACCCCAACTGCTAAAAGTGAGCTATTCTTCGTTTTCATATTTTTCTTATTTTTTTCAGTCCACCTGTAGAGGATAGGTAAAACAAATAGTGTCAAAAAGGTTGCCGTCAGCATCCCTCCGATAACAACAGTAGCTAATGGCTGTTGAACTTCGGCACCTGCAGATGTTGATATTGCCATTGGCAGAAAGCCTAGAATATCTGTTAGGGCTGTTAACAAAATCGGTCTGATTCTTCTTTTAGCACCTTGTTTTATTCTTTCATCCAAATCATTAACTCCTTCTTCTTTCAATTCGTTCCAGCCGCTTATTAGCACTAAACCATTTAGAACGGCAACACCAAAAAGCACGATAAAACCAACACCTGCAGAAATACTGAAAGGCATGTCTCTCATCCACAAAAAGAATACTCCACCAATGGCTGCAAGAGGTATTGCCATGAAAATCATTAAGGTTTGTTTCAGAGATTTAAGCGCCATAAAAATCAATAAGAGAATGAGCGCCAAAGCAACAGGCACAACTATTTTTAAACGATTACTAGCCCTTTCAAGATTTTCGAAAGCACCTCCATATCTGATATAATAACCTGTTGGTAATTCTAGCTCTGCATCCAGTTTTTCCTGAATCTCTTCAACTAAAGACTGTACATCTCTATCCCTCACGTTTATCCCTACATAAGTTCTTCGATTGGTATTATCTCTACTAATTTGCATTGGTCCAGATTGATAGTCAATTTCTGCAACTTCTGACATTGGTATTTGCGTGCCAGAGGCAGTTGTGACATAGAGATTCTTCAGATTATCAATACTTTTCCTGTGCTCCTCATCCAACCTTACCACCAAATCAAACCGCTTTTCTCCTTCAAAAATTACTCCTGCTTTTCCTCCAGCAAATGCCGATTGAATCAAATTATTTAAGTCAGAAATTTGAAGTCCATGTTTTGCAATGGCATAACGATTATAGATCACCGTAATTTGTGGAAGACCTTTAGTGGATTCCACTTTCATATCGCCGATTCCTTCAATTGAACTAATTAAAGACCCAATCTCTTCTGCTTTTTCTGCAAGGATGTCTAAATCATCTCCAAATAACTTAATGGCAACATCCTCACGAACACCTGTGATTAGCTCATTAAAGCGCATTTCAATGGGTTGCGAAAATTCGAAATTGACACCAGGCACAATTTGAACCGCTTTTTTCATTTCAGAAATGAGTTCTCGTTTACTGCTAACTGTTGTCCATTGATCTTCGGGTTTAAGTATCACAAAAATATCAGCAATATCCATTGGCATAGGGTCTGTGGGCACATCTGCAACACCAATTCTACTGATAATGTGATCAACTTCCGGAAATTTATCTTTTACAATTTTCTCAATTCGCGTAGTTGTTTCAAGCGTCTCAGTAAGAGAACTACCTGGTTTTAAAATGGCATGAAATGCAATATCACCCTCATCCAGCTGAGGTATAAATTCGCCTCCCATATTTGTAAAAGTAAATGTGGCTAGAGCGAGTAAAGCAATGCTCGAGAGCACGACCCATTTTCCAAATTTAAGAACCCTACTTAATGCTTTTTCATAGATATTTTCAAGCCATGAAACCACTCTATCACCCCAAGACCTGCGTTCACTTTTTCCTACTTTTAAGAAAAGAGCCGACATCATAGGCACATAGGTTAAGCAAAGAATCATTACCCCAACCATTGCAAACATAAATGTGAGTGCCATAGGTTGAAACATCTTGCCTTCAACTCCTTGTAATGCTAATATTGGAATAAAAACAATTAGGATGATAAGCTGACCGAAAAAGGCAGAATTCATCATTTTACTGGATGTCTTAAAAGCTACTTTATCTCTACCGTCTTGATTTAAAACTTGCTTCTTAATGAGGATACCATGTAGGGCAAACACAGTAGCTTCGACAATAATTACAGCTCCATCTATTATAATCCCAAAATCTATTGCACCTAAACTCATCAGATTTGCCCATACACCAAAAATGTTCATCAGAATAAATGCAAAAAGTAATGAGAGTGGTATCGTTGAGGCAACAATTAATCCACCTCTCCAATTACCAAGTAAAAAGACCAAAACGAAAATGACAATCAGGGCTCCCTCCATTAAATTTTGGGTAACTGTGCCAGTTGTTTTTGCAATTAATTTACTTCTGTCTAAGAATGGTACTATTTTAACCCCTTCAGGCAAAGACTTCTGAATTTCATCTACTCTAGATTTTACATCTTCAATAACATCATTTGAGTTCGCACCTTTAAGCATCAGAATCATACCACCTACAGCTTCTCCTTCACCATCCATTGTTAGGGTACCGTATTTAACGGCTTTACCAAATTGTACTTCACCTACATCTTTTATTGTGATTGGTATACCATTGACATTCTTAATAACAATGTTTTCAATGTCTTTCAGGTTTCTTGCTAAACCTTCACCGCGAATAAAGTTGGCATAATGGTCTTTTTCAATATAAGCTCCACCAGAGTTTTGATTGTTATTTTCAAGAGCGACAAAAACTTCAGAAATCGAAATGTCCATAGCTCTTAATTGATCAGGATCAACAGCCACTTCATACTGCTTAATGTCACCACCAAAGGCATTGACTTCAACAACACCTGGCACCATTGCCATTTGTCTTCTCACGATCCAATCTTGCATGGTTCTCAAATCAGAAGAAGAATAAACATCTTTGAATTCTTCATCAACTTGCAGTGAATATTGATAGATTTCACCCAGACCTGTAGAAATAGGTCCCATTTCTGGCACGCCAAATCCTGCAGGAATATCCTGCTGCACCTGAACTAGCTTTTCTGAAACCAATTGTCTCGGCAGATAAGTGCCCATATCATCATCAAAAACGATTGTAACAAGTGACAACCCAAATCTAGAAACAGATCTGATCTCTTGCACTCCTGGTAAGTTTGACATGGACAACTCAACCGGATAGGTAACGAACTGTTCTATATCCTCTGTGCCTAAATTTGGCGATTGAGTGATAACTTGTACCTGATTATTAGTGATGTCAGGTACGGCATCAAGCGGAACTCTACTAATGCTCCATATTCCAGTGACAATAATGGCTAAAGTGAACAAGCCAATAATTAACTTATTGCCAATGGAAAATTGTATAATACGATTTATCATTATTAAAAAATTATTCTTGAATAAAAGAAACTGACTGTTTTAAAAAACAATCAAAGCGCAGCTATCCTAAGATGCTGTACAAAGCCAATGATTTCGGTTTAACAAGAATAAATTGGGGGTCCCCTACGGGCAAAAGAAGATAAATGGAACTGCCTTTCAAAATCAATTGGAGGACCATTTACTTGATTTGAAGTCGATACTATTTTCTGTCCAATTAACTCATAAGAACAAAAAACTGCAAAAGCCTTTGTTTGGCTTTTTTCAGCACTAACTGTTGTAGAGTTTTTGAAAAGAAAATTCTCTTCACTTATTACGTCATGCGAATGACTACCAGTACTATGATGTTCAACATCACTAAAAAGACAAGCTAAGTAATCAATCCAACCTTCATCATAATGATCACCATGTGCAACATGATGGTCGTGTTCAAGGTCAGTATCATCAATTGAATGATCATGTTCATGATTGTGCGCGTGTTCATCTTCTAATACTCCATCACAATTAATCTCACAATGTGGCGCAAGCGAATGCCCAAAGCTCAACAAATAAGCTAATAGCAGAGTGAATGATATGGTAGATTTTATTATGTTCACCGAATCAAATATATAAAAAAAATCTTGAGCAAATCTGAACCGAATAAGAAGGACTCAGTCTACTGGGTAACAAAACCGGGTAACAAATTGTCAACTTTTGTTACCCAAATGTATCTTTTTGCAAATCGAGCCCCTCTAAACACTGGTTTTCAGTATTGGTTTTCGGGCTTATAACCAGAAGGTCATAAGTTCGAGTCCTGTCCCTTTCAAATTGCTCATATGAAACTACACTGTCCGGAATTTGGATTGACTTCCATTTTTGAACTGTTGCATGCACAATTAGTGTAGCTTTTTTACTGAAAGAGTTGTCAATAGTTAGAGCACTGTCAACTACGATTGAATTAGACATCACTATTAAATATTTGAATTTCACCTTTTATCTGCAGTACTTTGTGACCCCGGTAGAATTCAAATTTTAAATAAAAAAGCAAATTCAAAAGATCAGAAACTTTATTCAAAATCAATTTTATTTCTCGATTATATGTTGCTTTCTTATATTTCAGAAAAACAACCGTCACCCTTCACAACTCCTTTAATTATTACTTCACCTGGTCTTTGAAAACTTTCTAATAACAGAAAATGACACTTGGATAGTGCTTAGTGACGGTGAGGTGATGGCCATCTTTCCTCAATTTCAGACCATTTAATTGGAGATTTCCAATCCTTGAATAAAAGATCTAGTGAAATTCTCTGTTCCGAATCTAATCTTTTGTATGAATGCAATTCCGTGAATACATTTTATTAATCTACTGTCAACTATTGAAATACTGTTGTACAATACTGAAGAGTGTCCTCTAATTTTTCCATCCTCTGTTTTAAGAAATGACAGTGAAAAAGTGTTCCAAAAATCCTGATTCGGGCATTCAAACTTTTTTAAATAGGTTCAAAATAAAAATTGCGGTATTTTTGAGACAGTTTCAACTATCAATACTCAACCCATGCTGCACTTACTTATAGACACTAGTACAATCAAGTCTGATCTCATCAGCAAAAAGAAATTCAGTACATCTTTAATTCGGCTTGAAGAACTTGTGAAAAACTATGGCGTCAAGATTCTTTTTCCTCAGTCCTTGCAAAAGGAATGGGAAGATCATAAAGAAAAAGAATACAAAGCCTTGCAAAAAAAGTTAAATCAAGATAAGGATTTACTCAATAAAATAAATCTACCGAATTTTCCAGCAGTGAAAAATGGGTTTGAGAAATATGAGAAACTAATGATATCCCAAATTGATAAGTTTGATGAGTTACTTGACAGTGCAATTAAAATCGAGATAAGCGATCAAGTCAAGGTAAAAACCTCAGACCATCAATACAATGATCTTGCTCCTTTTAAGCATAAAAAGAACAGTGTGAAAGATGCTTTTACCATTTTTTCTGCCATGGACTTTTGTGAGCTGAATGACATTCATGATTTTTTTATGGTCAGTGGAGACGTTAATGATTTTACAAATCAAGATTCTCAAAATCTAAAAATTCATGATGATATTTCAAATGGTCGATCTGTCGAAATTAATTTTTACGAAAACATTAGAGATTTTTTTGATGAAGTTGAGCGTGAATTTGATATAGAATTCGATACAGATCCAAAATATCAAGTATCCTCTTCGGATTCTTCAGAGAGCGCCGACATCATTTTGACAGATCAAAATCAGCCGATTAACCAACAATTAACACAAATAGCACAAAGTGAACTATTCAAAACTTTAAATTTTATCCCTCATCATATTATCTTGAAAATCGTTCCATTCAAAAGTTCAGATAGAACCCTTTTTAGAAAATTTAACCTTGAGACTCAAAACCAAGAACTCTTTGATTTTTTTAGTCCACTTGGCATTAAAGAATGGGATTCAAGCAAAACGGACTTTAAAGTTAAGCCGAAAAAAGTTGACAGTGAAATAACCGAAGTTGCGAACAGAATGAGTGATAATGCCATTTTTTTTATTGCGAAAAATAAAGAATACATCAGAATCAGTCGAGACATAAGAGAATTATGCGATTGCCCAACGTGTAGAATAAAGAGGTTGGATTTTACTGCTATTCCTGAAACAAACCCAAAATTCGATTCGGAAAAGAGTGATATCCAAGATCTTTTGAAATTTGCCTATGCCAATTACAAAATAGACAATCTGGAAACAGCAGCTGAGCTAACGATTAGAGCCCTAAAGGAATCAAGAAAAGGAGGCAAAGAAAATACAATTGGACAATTTTTATCCTATTATAACTTATCAGTACTAAATAATCTCATGAGAAATCGGTCTGTATACAAAGATTTTTACTCTCAACATGAGGAAATTCTGAAGACATCCAAAGACGAAATGGAAAGCTTGCACCTCAAATCAAAGTACGGAAATAACCATAAAATATTTGAATGGCTTTGGGATGACAAATTCTATAATTCTAGTTTTCAACAACTCAGCAAGCTAGTTTATTCTGTGAGAAAAATCCATTTCAATTCAATTGGAAATAGTCGTTCTTACAATTCGCTTAGTCAAGACTTAACCTACCACTATGCAATGAGTGAGCTTTTCGTACAGTCCAATTACCTAATGTTTGATGAGTTTCTTGAATTTTCAAATTTAACTCAGCTTTTTGCTGAAGGTATGTACTTGTCTCTTGGCACCGAAGGAGACAATAGTCAACTCTCAGCATTTAATGATTGGACGGTTAAAATACTTATTAAACATGCAAAGGCAGATGATCTTATTGAGTTTTTTAAGTTAGCAAAACTTAGAAAAGTCACTTACAAACCCAGTTCAACGTTAGCTGAGGATAGCGCAATTGAAATGATTTTGAGATTATTCGAAAATGCCAATAGTGCTATCGAATCAATGGATGAATTTGGCGAAAAATCATCTTTTTTCCTTCTTCAATCTAGACATCTCTACAGTGCGTTAGTATTAGCCGGTCAATGTGACTTTCAAGAAAATGACCTGATTAAACTGATTAATCTAATTCCGAATCTTTTGAATCAAAGAAGAATGCGGGTGACCATTAAATATGTTGAATATTTTATGATAAGGAAGAAACATTTGATAAGCGGCGATATTTATAAAAAGATTTGGATCGCCATGTTCAATAACCCAGAATTGCACTGGGGTAATTTTTCAACGCTTGCAATAATAGCCAATTGTATTGATGAGGAAGGATTAAAATTGAAATTGTCCAAGGAAGAATTTGAGTTAAATATTTCTTTCGTCATGGATTACTGTGAAAACTGTAGTCAAATACACAAGGAGTTTGACGCACTGATTCACCTATGCAGAATTACAGATGATTCTGAGCAAAAGGAACGATTGTTAGCACTTATAAAAGTTAGATTAGACAATAAGGATGAGGAATTTAATATCAGACTTCTTGAATTAGCCGTAGTATATGATTTATTTGAACTCTCTGAGGACCATCTCAATCAAATTATTTTGGAAAGTGAAAAAGAAATTAAGGCAATACCAAAAAAAATATCTGAGTGGGATACCTTTCCGATTTTAATGAATATTTGTTTTAAATATGATTTTGATTTATCGAGCGAAAAGTTCAACCCTTTACGAAATCTAAACCCTTTTTCAGATTGGCTGTTGGATTTTAATAATTTTTCTTACGATCAATTTAGTATCGATTGGATGTTTGAAATAAGGACAAGCTATTCACAGAAGAAAATGAAGGAGTCAAAACAACTTAGAAGAAAACTTGAAGAGATAATATCATCCAAAGATCCTACTTATTCAAAGCGGAAAATTGAAAAACTAGAAAAAGTATATTTAAACATTTATGTTTGACATAAAAAAAGGAAAGTTGTCAAAGATCGCCTCAAAAAATATCAGTTTGATTTTCGTTCCCAAAAAGTCGATACTCAAAAACGAATGTAAATAGTTCTTTTCACATTAAATAAAAGCGACCTAATAAAATCAACCATCACCCTCTGAAACATTTACTCCGAAAGGATTTAAATCCTATACCGAATCTTATCGCTGACGGATAATGATACTTAGGTGATGCTTAGTGACGGAGGGGTGATGGCCATCTTTCCTCAATTTCAGACCATTTAATTGGAGATTTCCAATCCTTTAATAAAAAATCTAGTGAAATGGAATAAGCAAAATTTTCAGTTCCATATCTACTCTTCTGCATAAAGGCAATTCTATGATTGCCTTTTGTCAATCTGATATCAACCGTTGACGTACTATTGTACAATATAGATGATCCTCCTCTGATTTTTCCATCCGTTGTTTTTTGAAAAATGATAATGAAAAAAGTGCTTGGAAAATCCTGACGTAGCGCTTCAAAATCGTCTGCCTTGGATGATATTTAGCATAACTATCTACAATAACACAATCAAAATGCTGGGCTTGCAATCGAACATCTTCTAAATCTCCTTCACCGAAAACCTCAAATTTTGACCCTGTCAAATCTAAACCTTCAATCAGTTCTTGAGTCGTTTCTGTTATTCCTGATTCCAAAGAAAAATAAGCCACACTTTGCTGGACATCCATAAAAGCTTTTGCAAGTTGAAAACTGAATGTAGTTTTACCTGCACCTGAATCTCCCGTCAAGGCAATTGCACATTTTTTTCGTTGTAACAATCCAAAAAAACGACCTAATTCACCATCCAGTTTTAAGTTATCGAAAGTCATTTCTAAAATTTCCTTACCGCTAACTCCTTTAATAACTGGTTTTAATTTAGGTTTTAATAAGCTACTCTTTTTTGGATTAAACTTTGGAGGCAACTGATCCAAATTAATTGCCTTTAATTCTCCTAACTTTTCATTTAAATCATCTATCTCAGATCGTATGTCTGATTGTTTCATGAAAAAACCTACCTTCTCCAAACCAATACTTTGATTTCTCCGTTCTGCTATCTCTAGATCATTTTTTAATTGAGAGACTTTTTCCTTTACATCTTTCTGTATTCTTCTAAAACGATTTCGGTGTCTTTCTAAAACTTCTCCCTGTTCATTTGAATCCCCATATTTCAAGTAGCTATAATCATCACTAAATTTCTCCATATTTCGATCTAAATATGTTGCAAGTAGTTTTCGGAAATTTTGTGGAGAGGAATTTATAAGAAGATCCAATGTTTCTAACTTCTTAACTGCACTTGTAATGTTTTGGGTAAGTGGTGACAGATCAACTTTATTCTTATCGAGCTCGATTGATTGATTAGCTAATTCGCCTATCCAATTTTCATTGAACTTAATATCGCCTTCCAACTTATTAATCTGATCTAGTATCCGCCTTCTTCTTTTATAATAACCCTGGCTGCAAGCATGATTGCAATATTGAGCACCGAGCTTCTTGTCATCACTCAGGTGTGTTCCGCATTGCTTACATTTTCTTTCTAACTGCATACCTATTATAATAAACGCATTTTTAGCGCAATTGGTACAGTGATGGGCAGTTTTTGATGATATAACCTGTGAAATTAAGACGATTTGTCATAAAAGTCTAGTTTGGTATATTTTTTGTATTACATTATTGTAATGTAATATTGTAGAAATGTAAAATAAACAACTTACACATTTTAGTCTAATGGAATTACTACTGAGTAGACAATATGTACGCTAATGTAATTTTTACATTACCTTAACGTTATATAAATAGATTAAAGTTAATTATGGAAAAAGGTTTTGAAGCATATTTAGAAGACGTTCAGCAAGTGACTGAAATCATGTTTGAAGAAAATTTTCAATTATCTGATATTGGCTTATCTGCTAAAATTGCGTTTGATTGGTCAAAGGCAGGTATTTATTTACGAGAGCGAAAAAGTAAATATCGCAGAAAGTACAATGGAGTAGAATATGTTTGGTTAAGGTTGGTAAAAGAATTGCGTGAGTTTGGTTTACCTATTCAATCCATTTTGAATTTTAAGGTTTGCCTATTGTCTGAAATGAATCTATTAGAACACTACACGTCCTTATTTGAAAGCGAAGAAATTGAAGACGAAAATTGGAATTCTTTTATTGAGGATATAAAGGAAACATTTAAAACACCAGACAATTTTATTTCGACATTGGAAAAAGGACAGAAGAAAATTAATTTAAGTAATACGAAATTGTCTGTATTACTTTTTTCTACGATCTTATCAAAAAGCAATGTGCATTTGGCAATTGCAAAAGACGGTAACTGCATGGTGTTTGATGAAAGCCCAATGGAGGATTTATTTACATCTTCTATGATTATGGATCAACCATATATCAGTATTCCGCTTAATCATATTGTAGCCGATTTTATGGGACGCGAAGATTTATATGAGTTAAATCTTTCTGAGAATGAAAACAATCTATCTGAGGAAGAAAAGAAAATTATTGATTTGCTGCGTGAGGGCAGTATCAATTCATTGAACGTAAAATTTGTAGACGGTGAAGTAAACTTAATAGAAACAGAAGAAACAATCGACATTAAAGAAACCAAAGGTCGCTTGGTCGATTTAATTCAAAGAGGAAGCTATCAAGAGATTTCTTACAAAACCGAAAAAGGAAAAATAGTAAGTGTAAAGCGCAAAACAAAGCATAAATAATGGTTCACCTTAAAAGTTAGAGTCACTATTTAATTTAAAGAAGAAGCTACTAGAAAAACTAGGGCAAGTAGAGATGGGGACTAGGAGTTATCAGAAAAACTGGAACAGCTAGTGAAGTGTAATTTAAAATGATTGATTTAAATAAAAAAAATGAGTTAAAAAAAAGTAGAATTAAAGAAGAGTTATCAAAACTAAAGGGATTCAAGGCGAAGTGTAAACGAAGACTTACAATCGCTCGATTGAAGACCATGAATGGATTTGAGAATTTAACAGATGAGTTAGCGGAGCAAACAATTAAGCAATTAGAAGAATATGCTAAAATTGTTTTAGCTCAAATGAATCGATTGTCCAAACTGGGGCAAAATGTTGTTGACATAAAAAAATAAAGGCATGGGAAGAGAAAAGAATTTAGACATATTTGGGCAATTTGCTAAACATGGTAAACTGCCTAGTAGAGAAGGAAAAGATAAAGCCGTTATATACACCAGGGTATCAACGAAGGAACAAGCAGACAATAATGCTTCATTATCGATACAAAAGAAGTATTGCGAACAGTACGCTGAAAAATTAGAATTGTCGGTGGTACAATACTTTGGAGGAACCCATGAATCTGCAAAGAGTGACGATAGAAAGGAGTTTCAGAAAATGCTCGCATTCGTTAGAAGGAATAAAGACATTGCTTGTATTATAGTCTATTCATTTGATCGTTTCTCAAGAACTGGGGCAAGTGGTGTTTACATTGTTGAGCAACTGAACAAAAAAGGAATTGATGTTAAATCGGCCACTCAGGAGGTAGACAGTTCAACTTCATCTGGTGAATTTCAACGTGACGTGTTATTTGCCTTTGGTAAGTTCGATAATGGTCTTAGAAGAGATAAGACAATCGTTGGAATGCAAGATAAATTAAGAAAAGGCTTTATCTGCGGTTCTGTTCCGTTCGGCTACACAAATACAAATCCTGGACGAAATAAAGAGCCAAAATTAATAATCAACGAAGATGGGAAATTGCTAAAAAAAGCTTTTGAACTGAAGGCGAAGTATGATTTAACTCACGTTGAAATTACTGATCGACTAAAAAAATACGGCTGGAAAAAAGACCGAAAACGACTTACAGAATACTTTAGAAATCCGATTTATTGCGGTTTGATCGTTAGCTCTGTTATTCCTGATGAAGTAATTGAAGGAAAACACCCACCAATAGTCTCTAAGGAAATATTCTTGAAGGTGAACAATGTATTGCAGCAGAACAATTATGGCGTGAAGTATAATAAGGATGAAGAAAATCTTCCTTTAAAATCGTTTGTACTTGGCGATTCTTGTGGAACACCTTATACTGGGTATGTGGTAAAAAAGAAAAATCTATACTACTACAAGAACAATCGCAAAGGGGCAAAAGAAAATAGAAGCGCAAAAGTAATGCACAAACTATTTATCGAATTATTAGAGAATTACAAATTAGATGATCCAAAGTGGATTGAGCCATTGAAAGCAGTTTTATTACAGACCTACATTTCACAACATGAAGAAAGTTTGAATACAGTTTTGATTTTAGAAAAAGAGCTTTCTAAAATTGAAGAAAACATTGAAAAAATTGAGATGCGTTTTGCAATTGGTGAAATTGAAAAGGAATTGTACCTCAAGTTTAAGGCACAGTTCAATAAAGAGTTGACCGATATTGATGAAGAAATCTCCAAGTCAAGTTTTAATTTATCGAACCTTGAAAAAGCAGTAGATACTGCATTAGAATACGCTACGGAACTCCCTAAAATATGGGCTTCTGGTAATTTAGAAGAAAAAAGAAGAGTTCAAAGAATGGTCTTCCCAAGCGGAATCAGGTACAATCGAGAATTAGACACTTATCGAACTTTTAGAGTGAACACTATTTTCAACGACATCTCACGACTACAAAGGGATACAGGAGGAAATAAAAAAAGGACAAACTCAAAAAATATGAATTTGTCCTTCTCAGTAGCGGGGACAGGACTCGAACCTATGACCTTCGGGTTATGAGCCCGACGAGCTACCAACTGCTCCACCCCGCAATATATCTTGAGTTAATTTTTCTCTAATTGCGAGTGCAAATATAAGTAGAGTTTCGTTCTAAACAAAAAAAATAGAAGCTTATTTCTGGCGGGCTTCAAAACAGTTTAGTCTATCTTAAGTTGGTCTTTAACCGAGAAATCACTCTTTCAGCCGATTAGCTTTAAAATCCTACAGAAATCGTAGCTTTTGAGCATGTATTTACTAGCTTTGCAAATTGTATGGCACACAAGTCAGGTTTTGTAAATATTATTGGGAGTCCAAATGTTGGTAAATCAACTTTGATGAATCAAATGATGGGGGAGAAATTCTCTATTATTACTTCTAAAGCGCAAACAACTCGACACAGAATTTTAGGAATCGTGAATGATGACGATTATCAAATCGTATTTTCTGACACTCCAGGTGTGCTAGATCCGCATTACAAATTGCATCAAAACATGATGAACTTTGTAAATGCAGCAATGAAAGATGGTGATGTTATTTTATTCGTAACAGATATTTACGAAACTAAAATGAACCATCAAGCGACTTTTGAAAGGTTAAAAAAGACATCCATTCCGGTAATTCTTTTGATTAATAAAATTGATCAAGCCGATCAAAAACGAATGGAAGAACGAATCGACTATTGGGCGAAAGAAATGCCAAATGCTGAGATTCTTCCTATCTCGGCTCTTGAAGGTTTCAACTTAGAACCAATTAAGAAAAGAGTTTTAGAATTGATTCCTGAAAGTCCTCCATATTACGGAAAAGAAGAAATTTCAGATAGACCAATGAGATTCTTTGTAAGTGAAATGATTCGTGAGAAAATTTTCATGCACTACAAAAAAGAGATTCCTTATGCATGTCAGGTTGAGGTCGAGGAATATATTGAGGATGATAAAATCATTAGAATTAGAGCAATTATTTATGTTGAGCGAAACACTCAAAAAGGAATTGTAATTGGTCATCAAGGAAATAAATTAAAACATGTTGGGATTGACGCCCGTAAAGACATTCAAAAATTTGTCGAAAAGCATGTACATCTTGAATTGTTTGTGAAAGTAGATAAGGATTGGAGAGAAGACAATAATAAACTAGAACGTCACGGATACTAGTTTTAGAATCATTTAGAAAAGAAGAAAATGTCAAACATTATAGCCATAGTAGGACGCCCAAATGTTGGGAAATCAACTCTGTTTAATAGATTAACAAAATCTAGAACTGCTATTGTTGAAGAGGTAAGTGGAGTAACTAGAGATAGAATTTATGGCGTTTCTGAATGGAACGGAATTGATTTTAGTGTTATTGATACGGGTGGATATGTGCAAGGATCAGATGATATTTTTGAAGGTGAGATTAGAAAACAAGTGGAGATTGCAATAGATGAAGCGAATGTAATTCTCTTTGTTGTTGATGTAACAGTTGGTGTTACTGATTTGGATGAAGAAGTTGCGAAGATTCTAAGAAAAACCAATAAGCCTATTTATCTAGTTGCCAACAAAGTTGATAACACCGCAAGGCAATTTGATTCGGCCGATTTTTATCAGTTCGGATTAGGAGAGCTTTTCAATGTTTCTGCGATTAATGGATCAGGAACAGGCGAGCTTCTTGATAAGTTAGTAACTGAATTCGACCCTGAAGGTGCTCCTGAAGATGAAGAGCATATTCCGAGAATAGCCGTAGTTGGTAAACCTAACGTAGGTAAATCTTCATTCATTAATGCCATCACAGGTGAAGAACGAAATATTGTAACTCCGATTTCTGGCACCACACGAGATTCAATTGATACCAGATATCAGTTATTCGGATTTGATTTCAAATTAATTGATACTGCCGGAATTAGAAAGAAGGCAAAAGTAGATCAAGGCTTAGAATATTTCTCAGTGGTTCGTTCAATCAGGTCAATTGAGAATGCTGATGTGTGCATTTTCATGATAGATGCTGCAGACGGAATCGGAAAACAAGATTTGAACATCTTTTATGTTATCGAGAAAAACAAAAAAGGTGTTGTTGTTTTGGTGAATAAATGGGATTTGGTTGAGAAAGATACCATGTCAACTAAAGAGTGGGAAGATAATATCAGGGAACAACTAGCACCATTTAATGATGTGCCGATCATATTCACATCAACCGTGACTAAACAAAGACTTCATAAGGGATTAGAGAAAGCAATGGAAGTTCATGAGAATAGAATTCAAAGAATTTCTACCTCTAAACTGAACGAATTTGTGATGGATGTTGTAAAAAAACAACCGCCCCCTGCAGTGAAAGGTAAGTTCGTAAAAATAAAGTACGCTACTATGCTGCCTACACACTCTCCATCATTTGCGTTTTTCTGTAATATGCCTCAATATATTCGTGAGGATTATAAGCGCTTCATTGAGAATAGGTTGAGAGAAGAATTTAATTTTGAGGGTGTTCCGATCCGTGTATTCTTCAGAAAAAAGTAACTTTAAAAAGTGACGTTCGAAGAGATTCAAAAACAGTTTAAGGAAAGAAATTTCAAACCCATCTACTTTTTGCATGGCGAAGAAGGCTATTATATTGATGCCTTAGTTGATTTGGCTTTAAACTCTATTCTAGAAGAGTCTGAAAGAGATTTTAATCAAACGGTAGTTTACGCGAAAGATACACCACCAATTAATGTTGTCGATTCGGTGGCAAGACTTCCTATGATGAGTGAATACAATGTAGTGGTTGTAAAAGAAGCTCAAGAATATAAGAAGACAGCACAATGGGAGAAGTTTGAAAAGTATTTTGAATCTCCTTCTAATTCAACCATCTTGATTTTTGCCCATAAATACAAGAAGTTCGACAAGCGTTCTCGTATTTATAAGTTACTTCAGAAAAAAGCCGGACTTTTTGAGTCGGCTGGTGTAAAAGATTATCAATTGGCATCTTGGATAAGTACTTATGTGAGGTCAAAAGGTCATGCAATGACTGATAAAGGAATCGCTCTAGTTGCAGAATTCGTAGGTAACGATTTATCTAGAATCGTTAATGAATTAGAGAAACTGTTTATCGTAGTTCCTGAAGGAACCCAGATAAATGAAAAGCACATTGAAAAACACATTGGTATCTCTAAAGATTATAATGTGTTTGAGTTGAATAATGCCATTCTTGAAAAAGACATCATTAAGGCAAATAAGATTGTGAAGTATTTTGGTGACAATCCAAAAGCAACACACATCACAGTGGTTTTGGGAAGTCTTTACGGATTATATCAAAGACTATTCAGAACACACTTTGCCAAGACTTCTGATCCTGGGCAATTGGCCAAGATTTTAAAAATCCATCCTTACCCAGCAAAAGAGCTGTTGCTGAACAAAAGAAAACATCCACCCAAAATTGTTTCTCGTAATTTCAGCATTCTAAGGGAGTATGATATGCTTGCGAAAGGTGTAGGCACCGGTGGAACCCCAGATTCTGAGTTGCTTAGAGAGCTAGTTTATAAGCTAATGCATTAGCAGTTAAAAATCTATTCATTACCGCTTATTGGTGATTACTTACATTTAAATAAGCAGTTCGGTAAATACTATGCTCTTGGTCTTATTTGTATTATCTTTGAGTCAAATTTTTTGAACGTATGCTACGTAATCTACTATTAGTATTTCTTTTCGCTTTCACGGGGAATACACTTTTAGCTCAAACCGGAACTGTTAGAGGGTCGGTGAAAAGTAATGAAGACGGTAATGGAGTTCCATTTGCAAAAGTCTTGATTGAAGGAGCTAACAAATTTGCTCAAACTGATAATGACGGATTATTCTCCCTTCCTGGTGTTCCAGTAGGAACTTATAATATCAGAATTTCAGCATCTCAATACACTGTCTTTAATAAAGAGATTGTTGTTGAGAAAGGTAAGATTACTGATGTTAATGTTGAAATTGTAAAAGGTAAAACATTAGGTCCTATTGTGATTGATCACAAAGACAAAGACCGTAAAATTGATCCAGGAACTTCAGTACATAAAATTGATAAATCAGATATTTTAAGAGTCCCGGTTACAGGAGGAGTTTCTGATATCGCAGGGTATTTTCAAACGGTACCAGGTGTGGTTTCTACAGGTGATCAAGGAGGTCAAGTTTATGTAAGAGGTGGTACACCAATTCAAAACAAGATCTTGTTAGACGGAATGACAATCTACAATCCGTTTCACTCAATTGGATTCTTCTCAGTTTTTGAAACTGAATTAATCAAATCTGCAGATATATATACTGGTGGATTTAATGCTAAGTACGGAGGAAGAATATCTTCAGTAATGGATATTTCATACAGAGATGGAAATACTAAGAGATTCGCAGGTGTTGTTGGATTATCTCCCTTTACTTCAAGTTTACTTTTAGAAGGTCCGCTTTCAAAAGCAAACAATGTTTCTTTCGTAGTTTCAGGTAAGGCATCATTATTAGAGCAAACATCAAGAACTCTTTATCCTTATATCAATCAAGATGAAAACGGAGATCCTCAGGGCTTGCCATTTAACTTCTGGGATTTATACGGTAAAGTAACAGTGAAAGGTGATGCAGCTAACAAGTTTTCAGTTTTCGGATTCTCATTCAATGACCAAGTAAGATACCAAGCTGTTTCTGATTTGAACTGGCAAAGTTTTGGAGGTGGAACTAACTTCATATTTGTTCCTTCTAATTCAGAGTTATTCATGAAAGGAAGATTGAACTTCTCATCTTATGATATCAAGTTAGAAGAAGACAATTTAGAGCCAAGAACTTCAGGTATCTTTGGTGGTGAATTAGCATTTGACTTTACTTACTATCTGCCTAACAAAACGAAATTAGATTACGGATTTGGATTCTCTTATTTCTCAACTGAGTTTAAAACATTCAATGAGGTTAATAGACCAATCGAGCAAAACGATAACACAATTGAGGCTGGAGCATACGTAAGCTATAGATGGGTTGCGAAAAACAAGAAATTGATTTTAGAGCCAAGCTTTAGAGCGCAAGCATATTCTTCTGTTGGACAAGTAACTGCAGAGCCTAGGTTGAGTGCTAAGTATAACATCAACGAAGTGTTTAGATTTAAAATGGCTGGTGGATATTACACTCAAAACTTTACATCTACTACCTCTGATCAAGATGTAGTTAACTTATTTTACGGATTCATTACAGCACCTTCTAATTTGCCAGCAGAATTCACAAATCAGAGTGGTGAAGAAGACTTTATTGTTAACGGCTTACAAAAGGCGTGGCATGGAGTTGGAGGATTCGAAGTTGACCTCTCAAAGAAATTGAAACTGAATATTGAAGGGTATTACAAATGGTTCTCTCAAATGACAAATGTTAACCGTAACAAAGTATTTGAAGACATCCCAGAGAATTCTCAAGTTGATGATGTGTTTAAGAAAGATTTCATAGTTGAGAGTGGATTAGCTTGGGGTGGTGACATTGTTTTAACCTACCAAACTAAAAAGCTTTACTTATGGGGTGCTTATTCATTAGGGAAAGTAACAAGATGGGATGGGTTCATTGAATACGCTCCTGTATTTGATAGAAGACATAACATCAACTTCATTGCAACTTATACTTTCGGAGCAGATGATAGCTGGGAAGTTACAGGTCGTTGGAATTTAGGAACTGGTCTTCCGTTCAAACAAACGACTGGAGTGTTTGAAGAGCCTCAAATCAATGCAATTGATGACGATTACACTGCAGGAAATGCAGGTAGCTTAACATTCTTATATGAAGATATTAATTCAGGTCGTCTTCCAACTTATCACAGATTAGATATCAATGTGAAAAAAGAAATCACATTCAAAGACAAGAAGTTCATGAAGCTTGATATTATTGCTGGTGTAACTAATGCTTACAGTAGACAAAATATCTTCTATGTAAATCGTGTAACAAATGCTAAGGTTTATCAATTACCAGTGATGCCTTCTTTAGCTGTTAACTTCAAGTTCTAAATCCTTTTAAGTTAGGAAATACCTTTTTTGGCAAGCTGTTTGATTTATATGTCCTAAAACGTATAGATTATGAAAACAGCAATACTGACACTTTGCATTTTAGCCAGCAGTCTGGCTATAGCATCAGAAAAAGATTCTTTAAAGACTCAAAACAATTTAATTGCTGATTTTAATTCAGTAGATCTTGAAGCTCTAGGAGATAAGAAAAAAGGAATTAAGCCTAGCTTAAGAAGAGAAAAGCCCTTGGGCATTAATTTAGGTGCCTTTGGTCCCGGAGGATTAATTTCTGGATCGTTAGACGGTTTCATCACTCCTAATATCGCCTTAGAAGGTGGGGTGGGAATTAGAAACATGGAGGCTGATATCAGTTACTTTGTAGGTGCTCGTTACCATCTTTTAGGTAAATGGCCAATTCCGATTACTCCATATGTTGGCATTTATACAGCAGCTCATAATAATGAAAGAAAGGTTGATTTTCATTCAGTTTATGTCCCTGTTGGTTTACATAGAATTAAGAAAAGCGGATTTAACTGGGCTGCAGAGTTAGCTTATGAGAAAAATGATTTCAAAGAAGGTAAAAACTTAAGTGGTTCATTTAAAATTGGTTACCGATTTTAATCGTGATAAATCATTTGAAAATCATGAAGTCTTAGAATAGGTTTGTATATTTGTAACACTATTTAAAACCATTCTAAATAAGTGATTACACTTCTGTTAGCCGATAGCAATGAGTTGGTCCGAATTGGACTAAGAACCGTTTTCAAAGATTCTGAATTTCAGATCATTGGAGAGGCTAGCGAAACAGATGAACTTCTCAGTCAAGTCAAATCTTTTCACCCAGATGTTGTATTAATAGATTACACATCTGATGGTTTTACCATTGATGCTGTGCTGGCGGCAAAGAACGTTTCTGAGAAAGTTAAGTTTGTTGGAATCACCCCTTTGCAAGATGCCCAAACTTTGGTGCATGCGATCAAGAGTGGAGTGACCTCATACATCAAAAAAGACTGCAGTTTAGAAGAAATCAAAAATGCTGTATTTGAAACCTCTCAAAACAATGCTTTCTTTTGCGGCACCATACTTGAAACGATAAGACAAGAAGGGATTAATGTGGATAGTATTGAAGCTGTTGATTTTACTTGTGATCCGGTCATGTTGTCTGAAAGAGAGCAAGAGATTATCACTATGATAGCTGAAGGCATGACGAATGCAGTTATTTCTGAAAAGTTATTCTTGAGTAAGCACACTGTGAATACTCACCGAAAGAACATCATGGCCAAATTGGGTGTAAAAAATACAGCTGGCATTGTAATGTATGCGGTGAAAGAGAAGTTTACTTCTCCAAACAAATATCTTTTCTCAGCTGAGAATTAGTATTCAGATGTTTTAGCATCAACCGTCGCCTTGTCTGAATTCATTACACACATAAATACCTTATAACCGTCGGTTCTTTCAACTAAAACCATGCTTTCATACATGTGATAATCAGTAACATCAAATTCGTAATCAAGCTTAACTGTCGTTACCCCATTGTTGTACTTCTTAGAAAATCCAATTGATTTATTTCTATTCGATTGAGGACCCCAAGAATCAACCTGAGCAAAGAATTCTCTGAAGTTATCAGGTAAACTTTCGTCTGCCTCAGAATCAATGATATTATCACAGATATAGTCGTAATCGCCTTCATCTAATTTTTGATGAAAATCATCAGCAACTAATTCTGCTTTGTCTGTAGAACAAGAGCTTAACAATAAGCCAACTGCTAATAATGCTACGAAGATCCTTTTCATATTTTTTGTTTCTTTAAATGTATCAAAATTAAAGTAGCTTTTTGTTCTTGATTCAGATTTTTCATAATTGCTAAATAAAATGTAACTTCAAAAATGAACCTTTTAATTCAAAGGGTGTATTCAATGACAAAGACAATATATGTTGCGATCAATACTAATATTATTACTGTTTAGTGCAGGCGTCACAAACGCTCAGCAAACGGTTGATAATTCTAGCGTTTCTTCCTCTGCGGCGGCTATGCTTGATGGCTTTATTGATATGAGAGCTGAATATAAACACAGCTCAACAAAAGAATTTAGCCGAGACGAACAATTAGCCATGGATGATTGGTGTTATGCCATGGAGAAGAAATATCCTGATGCATACGAAACATCTTATGCTTGGTTTGTCAATGGACATTATGAAGATGATGGCGAAGAGAAAATAAAAGACGCTTACAAGAAAGCTCCTAATGACCAAAGAGTTGTCAAAGCAATGTTTGGTTATTACGTAATGAAAGATGAAATTTCATCTGCCAGTTCAATGCTTTCAAAGGTGAGCACTTACTACTCTAAAAATACACTGAATTATTATAGAGACGTAATGCCTCTTCAAGGTGTAATCATTACAAGTTCAATTGAAGATGCTATTCCGTTATACATTCTGCAACTTAGAGATAGATTAGGTAAAGAAACTGTAATTGTTAATATGGATTTCTTAATCAACAAGGATTACCTACAAAAACAAGTTTCAACTTTGGGGGCAGGGTCTCAGAGCTTTTACGGAAATGAAAAAGCATATCTGAAACTCGTCATGAACAAGAATAAACAAGTTCATTTGTCTTCAACGGTCTCACAAAACTATTTGAAAGGAAATGCGCAAAACTGCTTCTTGACAGGATTGTCTTACCAGGCCAATCCAGCCAGTCATGTAGCTTCTTTAGAGAAGTTTTGGAAACAGGTAGCTCTTAAAAATTTCTCAAGCTTAAGTTTGACATCTTCTGAAAAGAGATTATACACGAATTATTTACCACCACTATTGACTCTGTATAAGCTTCAATTGGCCAGAGGTGGAAAGAACGAGACACTAAAAAAAGCCATAATTGCTTTAGCTGATAAAGTACAACAAACAAAAAATGTAAGAGATATACTCAATACCTACGAATAGCATATAATGCAACTTTTTAAGAAGGATTATTCTACATACACGGATGAAGAATTAATGCGCTCGTTTACCGAGGGCGATAAGAAAGCCTTTGAACAAATTTACGCGAGATATGAGAGTTTTATGGTCAACTTTTTTTACCGAAAGTTATGGAGTGACAGAATAAAAGCAGAAGATTTTGCACATGATTTATTCACTAAAATAATTGACAAACCAGAGTCATTTGATTTGTCAAGAAACTTTAAAACGTGGTTATTCTCAGTTGCGAATAACATGTGTAAAAATGAATACAAGAAACAAGAAGTAAGAAAAAACACTGGGTATGACATACCTGAAGGAGTTGAAGCTAAAGACAACACTATTATGCCTGACAAGCAGGTTGATGCCGGAAACTTCAACGAACAATTGAAAATAGAATTAAACAAATTAAACGATAAACATAGAGAGGTATTCATGCTTAGGCATTTTGAAGGACTCTCTTTAATTGAAATAGCAGAAACACTCGAGATCAATGCGGGCACGGTAAAGTCAAGATTGCATCATGCAACCAAAACTTTAGCAGGGAAATTGGAGGTTTTTAGAAAAACAATGATATGATAACAGAAGCAGAAAATATCATCTTAAACAAGGAGTATTTCGAACTCTCAGCAGATGAATTGGCTACCGTAAGCGAATTGGTTCAGAGTGCAGAAGAGTATGATGAAATGAAATGGTTCTTAGCGAGTACCCAGGGTATGATCGCTCAAGAGAAAATTGAAGCTACACCCGAGCTTAAAAAGAAGGTGATGGCGCATCTTAATCAATCTGAAAGTAAGCGAAGATTCTGGTTGAATGGTGTGATACCATTCTTATTACCTGAAGACAAGAAGTTTTATCAAAAACCAGCTTTCCAAATGGGAATGGCGGCCTTGGTGGTGGTTGGAATCTTTATGTTCATGCCTGATCAGTTGGATGATCCATCATTGGCTTTGCATGATAGAGATACTGAACTCAAGGAGTTTGAAGATGGTACTATCTCGACTGGTGAACAACAAAACAGCCAAGATGCAAATTCTGAAGATGCTGAATCGACATTAGATCTTACTACAATTGATTCAGACATTAAGGATGATGGTATTTCGAGAACGGAGAATCCGGTAATCGTTATGGAGGCCGAAGAATTAGTTGATCCTTCAGGGGACGGTTATTTTGAAGGAGAATTAAGTGAAGATGATTTAAAGAAAATTGAAAACAGTAAAAATCAAAACTTAGGAGGTGCCGCTACCTTTAGCACTACGGTTGATCAATTGAATGCTGATATGGCAGATGATGCCGATATAAATCAAAATTATGACGCTAATAAAGTTGATAAGCCTGGAAGTTTCAGTGGTAACAATGAGATCAATAATGTTCCTGCAACTAACGGAAACGCAAATTCGACAGGAGCATATAAAGATGGTTTAGCTAAGAATGATCGAATTGTGACTACAACCTTAAGTAAAAAAGAAAAGGATAAGCGTAAGTCTTCAAAAGATAGATTTGACAATCTAAATAAAGAGTTAAATGATGAAGATGCAACTATGGCTGACTATGAAGTAGCCCCTGAAGATTTGCAAGTTACCGGTGGCAATCTAGGGATGGCCGATTCAATCTCGGTTTCTGATGATTACTATTATTCTTTAGACGAGAAAGCAAATGAGAGTAGTGAAATTCTACCTTACAAAATGCATGTTGACGAAACGAAAGAGTTGAAGAAACTATTTACCGTATTTAAATGATGCGATTGTTGATGATATTAAGCCTTTTCGCTTCTGTTAGTTACGGCCAACCAGTAGAAGATAAGGGTCAAAAGGCATTTGAAAAAGCAATTAAATCAGCTGATCATTATTTCGATCAAAAAGAGTATCGCAATGCCAAGGAGTATTATAAACAGGCTGTTAGTATTAAACCTCATGAGTCTTATCCGATTGATAAAATTGCAGAGATAGATGCGATATTAGCGAATAGTGATCAACAAGAAGCAATCCGCAATTACTATCATAAAGCAATACAGAAAGCAGACGAACTGTTCGCTTCGAAGAACTTCAGAGAAGCCAGAAATGGATATGCTGAAGCCCTGAGTCTTAAGCCTGATGAGAAGTATCCAAAAGAACAGATTGTTCAATGTGAAGAGTATATGAGGCAAGGAGCAAAACAAGATGTTGAGGCTCAGTATCAAAAATTATTGAAAGTAGCTGATGATAAATATCACAATTGTCAATTGGACAAAGCCAAGCAACTTTATGAAAGAGCATTGCAAATTAATCCATCCGATCCACTACCTGCCGAAAGAATCAAAAATATTGATGGTATTAATAGTTCATATGTTAGGTTAAAACAAGAGTCAGAAAATGCCTACGCTAAAAAGAACTACTTGAGCGCCCTCTCAAAATTGAGAACGGCCAAAACTTTACACCCTTGTTCTACTGAATTAGATGAGCAAGAAAAAGAGTTGCAGAGACTCACTGCTAATCTTAACATAGAAGTTGTAAATGAAGTTGAGTTCTCTCGATATATGGATTACACAATGGCAGATTCTGTCAACTCAATTGAGTTTCATGTGCAAGTAGCCAATAATTCTGCTGAGAAAATTCCAGATCTTGGGGTTTCAAGTAGATCATACAACTTGAACTTCTATATTAATGGTGAGATTTCTAATCCAGTATCACTTTATAATGGGATGGAAACTATTAATGGAGAAAGAATAATTCACCCAACAAAATCGGCTGAATATTATGTGAGTTGGGTTTTGACTCCCGACTCTGGGATCATTACTTCATATGGTAATGAGTTTACCGTTCAGTGGGAGTATTGCGGATTCAAATCAAAAGTCTTGACTGTCAATATTAAAAACCAAACTGCAGAATGAAGAAAGTAATACTCTTCTTATTATTGCTGATCTCAGCAGTGAGCTTTTCTCAAGGAACCTTGGTCGAAGAAAATAGTCAAGTATTTTCTGACCCTAAGTATAAGTGCTATGGATTTGTTCCTGATAGTCTTGAAAAGACAGTTTTAAATGAAGCTGAATTTGGATTAGCGGATAGAATTTTGAGTCAAAGTATTAGCTCCAATAAAAACGGTAATGACATTATGAAAATCGGCGATATGCTTTATGTGTATCAACTATTTCCTTATTTAAATTCTGCCGGAGAAAAAATGGTTTGGGTGAATGCTGTTTCTAAAGACTTTGTTGAGGGTATAGATGATTTGAGTTGGAGAGAAGAGTGTATTATAGTATTTGATGGTTGGAACTCATTTTGGAATGTCCATTTGAATCTCACGAAAGTAACCTCAAGAGATCTATACGTTAATGGGATATGATGAATTTGTTAGCTTTTTATCTTGTAATGATTTGTTCCCTCTCTTTTGGGCAAAGTATTAGGGATTTGAAAAATGGTGAAAAACTTCTAATCAATTATGAAAGCTGGGGTTGTTTCAGCTCAGATCGAGATGATATTGCATTTGAAATGAAAAATTCAAAATACTATGTTTTGTATGGTTTAGTGACCAAAGAATTAACAACTGATCAAGTGAATTCAATAAAGGCATTTGAAGAGAAGCTAATCAACATTGAAAACCATGGATGTACAACAGTTGATTCCTACTATTTCGAATACAAAAATATCGGTTCAAAATATTCTGACGCATCTTGTTCGTGGAATGGCTGGTCCGTTTTATTGAAGGAATTGGGCTTGGAAAAGAAAAAAATGTCAATGGATTAGTATGTTCGATCTAACTAATTTCTAGAACTAATCTTCTCTTTAATTCAGCAATTCGAGACTCTTTACCGGGTCCTCGTAAATTGATAGCAGAGGTCGTATAGTAGTCATGTTTGTTTTGCAAGTAGTTCACTTGCATTTCAATTTGTTGTTTTTCAGTCAAGTGAATTCCCTTAGAGGCTTTCTCTTGAAAAAGTCTACGGGCAATTACGTGATAATCTACTCGGCCTAAATAGTCGTGATCAGCATCACACATAATCTCTTCCATTATATTTTTTGGGACGATACTATTTGAAGTCGCAAGAATGATAGATTCAATTATTTCAATGTACTCGGTCGAGAAACCGAACTCAGAAGCATATTTCTTGAATATTTTTACTCCGATCTCTTCGTTATCATCATACTGCACTAAGAATCCACTATCATGAAATAAAGCAGCCGTTCTGCAAAGTGTTGTCTCTTCTTCTGAAAGATTTTCAAGTTGCGCATATTTGATAACCGCCTCCTCAACATTCAAGGTGTGATCATAAGAATGATAAACAAGCTCATCATCTAATTCTGCTTTCAATTTGTTCAAAATGAATGTTCTTAATCCTTCGAAGTCGGATTTCGGTAGGCCTACTTTTTCTCTCAAATCTAGATTTGGGTTTGTGCCTTGACCATAGAAAGAAAACTCTTTCTTGATTTGTTTTAAGAAATACATGTCAACTTCACCCCGGTTTTTTACAGCTATCGGGCCTCTTTCTTCACATTCAAAATAATCCTTAATCTGCACGTAAAAGTCTCCTGAAACATTGATAGTGCTGTTTTCAGCATTTTGCTCACAACGAGCAGCCACATTCACTGTATCTCCCCAAACATCAAAGCTAAACTTCTCTTTCCCTATGACACCTGCAACAAGTGGTCCTGAATGAATACCAATTCTAATCTCCCAAAAGTCCCTACCTAATGCCTTGGCAGTTTGCTGTTCGGTCATCATGAAATTCTGAATTTCGATTGCCGCTAAGGCAGTTCTCATTGCTACTGAAGGTTCCTTCTCAGTTACTCCCCCAACAGCCATGTATGCATCTCCAATGGTTTTTATTTTTTCAAGCTTATACTTGCTAATGATTTCGTCAAACTTAGAGAAGTAATAGTCTAATTTTCTAATAAGCACGTCAGGATTCATGTCCTGAGTAATTTTTGAGAAGTTTACAAAATCAGTGAATAATACTGAAGTGTTATTGAATTTCTTCGGACTCGATTTGCCATGAACTCTAAACTCTTTTAGCGTTTGTTCAGGTAAAATGTTTTCAAGTAGACGTGAAACTCTTTTTTGTTTTTGGTTGAGGTATTTGTAAACACCTATTTTGGTATTTACCAGCTTCTCTTTGAATGGTTTCAGTAAGTAATCTACCGCTCCTTTTTTAGAATGGTCAATGGCGTCATACATTCTTTCTAATAGAGTAGAGGTCACAATAATGTTCACATTCAGCAATTGATCTCTAGAATTGATCCATCTGATGATTTCGTTTGGTTCAAGCTTTTCGCTATCCAAATCCAATAAAACAATGGCGATTTCTTTACTGTCTAGAATTTCAAGGGCTTCTTTATTGCTCTCAGCTGTAAAGATGTTGTTTCCCGGCTTTCGTAATATCTGCATCAATTCAAGCAATTCATTTTGATTGCTTTCGATAATTAATATGTTACAAATTCGCTCAAGCATTGTGTTAGCTGCAGTTTAAATATACGAAAAGCGGGGCAGTTAAAGTCCCACCACTTCTTCTTGTTTCAAAAATAACCAATGGTAGTAATCAAAGAATTCAATTTCAGTGAAGTAAAAATTTAATATCTGCTCATATGAATAACCTAATTTGGCCATCTTCATTGCGCCCTCTTGGCACAATCCAACACCATGACCAAACCCTTTTCCCTCTAGCACAACATAATTCCCTTCTAAATGAGATGAAAACCAAGTTGACTTTAGCTTGAATTTCACCCTTAAATCTCTTAGCGGAATCCCCAATTGAGGGCTTACATAGAAAGCCTTTCGGTTAGTTTGATTGAATTCATAAATAGACTCACCAAACAATGAATCTTTTAAGGGATAACCGAACTGATCTACCAAGTATTTCTTCCAACTTGATTTTTCAATCTTTTTAGTCCAATTCGCCTGTCTTGATTTTACGCAAAAGGTATCTACGATTGATCTGCAGTAAGGCACAGCAACATTCCAAACAAAATCTGATTCACTTGTTTGTCCACCACAATTCGCAAAGAAAAAGCCATCAGCGAGTTTTAAATGTTGATCGAGCATTATGGTTCCACTTGTTTCTTGCACAGCTTCTTCAATGGTTGGCGTAAACCTTAACATACTATGGTATGCTTGACAATGTACTCGGTCACAAACTGAGAATCCATCCCTTCTGTGTTTTCTAAGATGATCTAATACATAAGTCCGGCTTAGTATGGCCTGAACTTTATAGTACTCTTTGTGCTTACCACCGCCACCTTCACTTTCAATTACTCCGGCCAGGTAATTTGGCATCTCTACTTCGTTAATCACCTTTACTCTTGAAGTCGATTCGGGAACAATCATCAAATTGTTTCTATACTTCTTGATTTTCTTGCTAGATGGTGAAATTGATTGAATCTTAAAGCTGTTATTTGCGGCAGTCTCTTGTACATACACTGTGTCATACACACCTAAGTTCTTGCCTGCTTTTTCAACTCTGATTCCTTCTCCTGATCTTTTAAAATAAACTGATTGATCTTTCCAAATTGTTGTGAGTTCCGTGCTGTCACCAAATATTTTGTAATTGCCTTCATTGTATGAGACTTTCACATTAGACATGCTATAGGCACGCATGATACCTACTTTCAATTCTTGCCCAAATGAAAAGCTGCTTAATAAAACAAATATGACGCTCCAAAATCCTCTCACACCTTAGTATTAAGCAATAATGATGCTACTTTTTCAGAAGCTCCACCGCCACCGAGTAAAACAGCCATTTGTTCATATTCTTGAAGCATCAGTTTTCTATCTTCAGTCTCATTTAATATTTTCTCTAATTCTGTTCTGATATTTTCTACTGTCAGTTCACTTTGAATTAATTCCTTTACAACCTCTTTGTCAGATATTAAATTCACCAAAGAGATATAGTCTACTTTAATCAATCTTTTTGCAATTTGATATGAGATAGAACTTCCTTTATAGCAGACAATTTGTGGCACCTTGAATAATGCGGTTTCTAAAGTAGCCGTTCCTGATGTTACTAAACCCGCATGTGAATTGTTTAAAAGATCATAAGTCCTGTTAGATATCCAATGCATCTCTTGAGAGCCTGCAATCTCTTTATAAAATGACTCAGGCAGATTAGGTGCTCCGGCAACTATGAGTTGATAATCATCATAAGCTTCAAC
>Ga0316204_10001157_pt1 | contig 76941 bp, 77 predicted proteins | sample 6monrhotite_MG_2_FD_205661 | JGI IMG/M metagenome (GOLD analysis project Ga0316204, IMG submission 205661) | Microbial mat bacterial communities from mineral coupon in-situ incubated in ocean water Damariscotta River, Maine, United States -... | ecosystem: Environmental > Aquatic > Marine >...
ATGGTGGCGCTTCAGGGACTCGAACCCCGGACACCCGGATTATGATTCCGGTGCTCTAACCAGCTGAGCTAAAGCGCCTTTCGTTGTGGCGCGGATTATAGGAAGCCGAATCACTTTGGCAAGCGGTCAGCACCATCTTTTTTCTCAGGCATATCATCATCATCAAGAATTCGATGGGCAGGGCCTTCCATATCATCGTATTGGCCGTTTTTTACTGACCAGAAAAAGACCAGCACACCGACAAGGCCGAGTAGAATCATAAACGGGATCAATCCAAAAATTACGTCCATGGCTTATGCTTGCACAGCCTTGTCGCTTCGACCAGCCACCTTGTTAGACTTTCTTGTCTCCCGTACACGCACACGGATCAGAATTGCATTGCCAATCACCAGTAAGGAGCTGATCGGCATGGCAATCGCAGCAAAGACAGGGGTTAACATGGCTGCCATAGCGGCAGGTACGAGAATAATATTATAGAGCAGTGAGATACCGATATTCTGGCGTATGGTGGAAATTGTTTTGTGGGCCAGTGAAATAGCAAACGCTACCCGGCTTAGATCACTGCCTACCAATACAATATCCGAGCACTCCATCGACACATCCATGCCCGAACCCATCGCCATGCTGACATCGGCTCTGGCCAGTGCAGGGGCATCGTTCACACCGTCCCCGATCATCAACACCTTCTCACCCTGCTCCTGCAGACGGCGAACCTCGGCCTCTTTCTCCTCAGGTAAGAGTTCCGCCATCACATACATCTCACCGAGCTTCTCTTTCAATACTTCAGCTGCCTGCCAGGAATCTCCCGTCAGCACGGTAATACCAATCCCCTGCTCTCGCAGCGAGACCATCAAGCCTTCAGCCTCATCGCGCACCCGGTCTTGCATATGAATCAATCCGGCCAACTGGCCATCGACAGCGACCAGTACGGCAACCCCCATGGCCTGTTCTATGCTCTGGCGCTGCTGCTGCATATCTTCACTGATCTGCGCACCTGTACGCTGCATCAATCGCTGATTACCGATCACAACAGACTTCCCGTCCACAATACCGGACACACCCAGACCTGATTCGGACATAAAGGAGCTGCAACTGAACCGGGCACCCTCATGCTCAGCAGCAATCGCTGCTGCAAGCGGATGACGGGAATGACTCTCTACCGCTGCGGCCAATGCAATCACAGTTGCCGCATCAAAATCGTTACTCACAGCTACATCGGCAACGCGCATCCTACCTTCAGTGAGCGTACCTGTTTTATCAAACACCACATGTGTGATGGATGAGAGGGATTCCAGCGCCTGTCCGTGGCGAACCAGTACACCGCGCTTGGCCCCTGCCCCCACACCTACGGCAATACCCATAGGGGTCGCCAGACCCAACGCGCAAGGACAGGTGATAATCAGTACAGAAACGGCCGCCAACAGTGCCGTATCGAAATCGTCCCTGAACCAGTAAAGGAAGGTTATCAAGGCCAGACCAAGGGTAGTCGCGACAAACCACGGTACAATGCGGTCTGCCGTCTGCTGCACCGATGCTTTTGAGCCCTGCGCCTCTTCAACCAGTGTAACAATACGGGCCAGGGTGGTATCGGCACCGATTAAACAGACCTCAACCGTGAGTGAGCCATCCACATTGATAGAGCCTGCCACGACGGAAGAACCGCCCTCTTTGCGCAAGGGTCTGGATTCGCCACTAAGCATCGACTCATCGATATAGGATTCCCCGCTTAAAACCAAACCATCTGCAGGTACTTTTTCACCCGGACGCACCAGAACCTGATCACCAACCTGCAGTTTACGTACCGAAATACGTTCCTCTTCCCCATCAGCCAGCAGGCGCGTGGCAAGGCGGGGTTGCAACTCCATCAAACGCAGTGCTGCTGAGGATGCATTACGTTTGGATAGCCCTTCCAGATAACGACCAATGAGAATGACAAACAGAAACGTCACCACGGTATCAAAATAGACTTCACCATTAGCGTTGACCAGTACCCAGCAGGAGTACACATAGGTGCTCAGTGAACCGATGCTGATCGGCAGATCCATGGTCAGACCGCCATGCCTTAAGCCCAAGAGGGCAGAGCGGAAAAACGGCCAGCCGGTATAAATCAGTACAGGTGTGGCAATAAAAAAGCTGATCAGCTGAAAGAACTCCTTATGCCCGGCATCAAGGCCTGAGAAAGTTCCGGCATAGAGTGCAATGGAGATCCACATGATGTTCATCGCGCCGAAACCGGCAAAAGCCATGCGAAACAGCAGGGAGCGGTTACGTCGTTGAACACTGCCTTCAGCAGTCTCCTGATTGAACGGGGCCGCTGCATAACCCAGCGCACCCAGACGCTGCATAATGGCAGAGAGCACCACCTTGTTACTATCCCAGCGTAGATTCAGTCGCTGGTGTGCCAGATTGACTTCAGCCATCTCAATGCCATCCATGGCAGCAAGCCCCTTTTCAATCAGCCAGACACAGGCAGCACAATGAATCCCTTCAACCAGCAGATGGGCCTGTCTTCTTCCCTGGCCGAGATCGCGTACAAATTCCGCCTGCAGTTCGGGCAGGTCATACTGCTCAAGATCAGCAACCAGTTCCGGAGGTGGAGCTTCCGCATCCTGATAATTCAGGCGTGTGTAAAAATCGTCGAGACCCGATTCATGGATCATCTGGCAGACGGTCAGGCAACCAGCACAGCAGAAGTGCCGGTTTTCACCATTGATTTCAGTTTCACAGCCAGCATGTTCGGAAACCGGAAGACCACAGTGAAAACAGGCTTGTTGGTCACTCATTGATAATGGTTGATCAATCAGCTACTGAGATACGTTGTACCACATCGTATGTTTTTCCGTCCGATTCAATCTGGGCAATCAGATCCCAGGTTCCCTTCAAAGGAAAGCTGACATCAGCACTGAAAGAGCCAACATCGGACTGAGCCATAGCCACTTCAAAATCAGCATTGGCATCACTGGGGCGATAGGCAAAGAGAGTGACCGTACCGGAAGTGGCAGGTTTACCGTTATCCATCACGACATAGAGTCGGTACTTTTGTGACTGCCCCGCTTTCGGATTGACAGGTGCCATCAGGTTCAGGCGCCATTGTGGTCCCTGATCATCTTCAGGCTGGTTTTCAAAATAGTTCTGCCCCTTCTCATAATAATTCTCAGTCACCAGACCCGGCGCAGTCTGGCCGGCAATCACTGCCATCCAGATCGTACCGGACAGCGCAACACCGACCAGAGCCAGAATACCAATAAACCACGGATTCTTGAAATCCTCTTTTAAATGTACTTCTGAAGCCATCTGTTACCTCCGAGTAGGACCGGCAAATATCGATCCGTAGGTTACTGCAATCTCAGGATTTGTGATACTCTGTATCCTCAAATACACTTCGGTATTTGCCTCTTCCAAACTCTTCATATTACCACGCAGGAAGATACTGAACGGTACCATTTTACCGGCAGGCAGAACGATATCTTTGAACTGCTCCGCATCCACCATATAGATGTCACCGGCACTATCTTCTATTTCAAGACTGACACGCAGATCCGACTCCAGTTTATTCACTGCCTTGATGGTATATTTATTCTGAATCGAGCCATCTGACATGCGCATAAATAGTGGCTGGCGCGCATGCACAATAGAAAGCTCAATGGGAGGGATCGTTGTGAGACCATAAACAATACCTGCAACAGCAAGCATAAAGATACTGCCATAGGTAATCACACGCGGTCGTTTGAGCAATGCCGGCTGCGCTTCTCCTTCCATCTCTTTCTCGGAGAGATAGCGAATCAGCCCCTTGGGTTTACCCACCTTCTCCATAATCGAGTCACAGGCATCAATACACATACCACAAGTAATGCACCCTTCGCTCAGGCCGCCACGGATATCCACGCCGGTAGGACAGACGGCAATACACATTTTGCAATCAATACAGTCACCTTTGCTATCCGTATTCGCGCCTCGTTTGACCTTACCGCGCGGTTCACCACGATGGTAATCGTAAGTAGGCAGAATCGAATCTTTATCCACCATCACACTCTGGATGCGCGCATAAGGGCAGAGCCAGAAACAGACCTGCTCGCGCATAAATCCGGCCAGAATATAGGTGCCAAGCAGGAACGTGATCAAAACCACCCAAGCTATGGTTGATGCAGAAAAGGTGAGATAATCGTGCCATAACTGGAATGAGTCGGTAAAATATGCTGCAAAAGTAATGCCGGTAAGTGCCGAAATAAGAATCCACAACGTATGTTTCAAAACCTTTTTGCGAATCTTCTCTGCAGACCAATCAGCCTTATCCAACTTGCGGCGCTGAATAGGATTACCTTCGATTTTATCTTCAATCATTGTAAAAATATCAGTCCAGACCGTCTGAAAACAGAAATAACCGCAGAAAATACGTCCGGCCACAGCAGTGACACCGAACAGCGTGATCGCCAACAGAATCAGCACCAGAGAGAGCATCCAGATATCCTGTGGCCAGATGGTGACACCAAAGAGATAAAACTTACGTCCAGGAATATCAAACAACAGAGCCTGATGACCGGCCCATTGTAGGTAAGGGCCAATAAAGAAGAAGAACCAGATGCTCATCGACATCCATTTAAAATTACGGAAGCGACCCTGCATGCGTTTGGCATGTATGGTCTCATCTCCGGTATTCACATGATAGTGCTGCGTATCGGCATAGAGATCGTCAATGCTCTCTTTGACCTGCTTCTCTTCACTCATGGCCTCTCCTCCGGAGATACTTATATGCAAACAGCCTCCCCTTTATTAAGGGAAGGCTGCAGTTTATCATTTAATAATATAATTACACACAGATAAATACATCACTGACTGTTTAATTGATCATTCGTCCTCATCATCACTTGATTTAATGATATTATAAAACCAGATCATACCATAAACAAATATAGCCAGGACGCCTACCATGCTTACGATCGTACCAATTACGACTGCATCCATTTAACTCTCCTTATGCGTTTTTCAACAATCCAAACAGATACAGAGGAGGGGTTTGCCCCCCCTCTGACAGTTCTGTTATTTACCGCCACCCATAGCATGGACTTTGATAGCCAGAATCTTGATCTGCTCAGGTGTCAACTTGACACCGAAAGCAGGCATGATTGCACTGCGTGTGTCAGCCACATCATCCTGGTTCACACCAAAACGAATGGTCCTGAGCACATCTTCACGACTACTACCGAAACGCCATACCTGATCTGTCAGGTTAACCGCACCGGAGTACTGGTCGTCATTAAGTGCGCCACCTTTGGCATTATCGCCATGGCAAGCCATACATCCGGCATCGTTGTAGACAGCCCAACCGGCATCAGTGGCTTCACCCTTAGGCAGAGCAACAACGAAGTCAGCCAGTGTTTCGATCTGGGCAGCTTCGAGCATGTCAGCATGTGCAGGCATATCACCCATACGGCCGTCAGCAATGGTTTCGATGATCGTGTCGATATCTCCACCATAGAGCCAGTCATCATCAGCCAGTACAGGGAACAGACCTTCCGCACCCTCGCCACCGCCACCATGACAACCTGCACAGCTATCACCGTACACAGCTTTGGCTGCTGATTCTGCAAAGTTACGCAGTTCAGCATCACCCATGATTTCAGTCGCACTCATGGCCTTGAGTTTTTCCATGTACGGAGCTTTAACAGCTTCGTTCTCAACCACGGCTTCTTTGTACTCCTTGATCTGAGTCCAACCAAGCAGACCTTCGTTGGAGCCGTTGATCAGTGGGATCGACGGATAGAGCAGGAAGTACACAATGCACCAGATCCAGCCGACATGAAATGAGATCAACCACCAGCGCGGAGGCGGATTGGTTAACTCGCGAATACCATCCCACTCATGTCCAGTATCCTGAGGCTTTTCGGGTTTATTTTGCGTGGCCATGCTTCACCTCCCGGTCCAGTTCCATCTCTTCTTCCTGATTTACGAAGTCACGATGTTTTTCGAATTTACTACGGTTAGACGGCTTAAGAATAAAAAAGTAAGCCGCTGTCATGAGACCTGCAATGACCAGTAGTACGGTCAGGCCGGTCCAGTCTGTGGTAGTCATTGCTGACCAGTCGGTTTCAAAGAATCCCATGACATCACTCACGGTAATCCTTACCTTCCTGGAAGTTAACCATCGTTCCAAGCACCTGCAGGTAAGCAACAATCGCTTCCATTTCGGTCTTACCCTTCACTGAGGCTGCCGCTCCTGCGAAATCAGCTTCGGTGTATGGCACACCAACCATGGCCAGTGCACGCAACTTCTTCTCAGTCAGCGTGTGATCGATGATATATTCTTCAAGGAACGGATAACCCGGCATCACGGATTCAGGCACCAGTGAACGCGGTGCTTTCAGATGCTGGATCTGCCACTCATCAGAGTATTTACCACCCACACGGGCAACATCAGGACCAGTACGTTTAGAGCCCCACTGGAACGGATGATCATATTTTGATTCCGCTGCCAGTGAATAGTGGCCGTAACGCTCTTTTTCATCACGGAACGGACGAATCATCTGTGAGTGACAAAGGTAGCAACCCTCACGCACATAAACATCGCGCCCTTCCTGTTCCAGAGCAGTATAAGGACGAATACCATCCTCTTCCTTATTCAGTTTCTCAATTGTGTTCTCAAGGTAGAACAGTGGAACAATTTCCACAATACCACCAACAGATACCACCATTGCTGTCATAAGCATCAGGGCCCAGACATTCTTCTCGAGTTTTTCCTGCAATGACATCTGATACCCCCCTTAGACTTTTGCTGCCGCAGCTTCAGGCTGCTTGGCACCACTAATCGTCTTGATGATGTTATAAAGCATCAGTATCGCACCCAGCATGACCAGGAAACCACCAATTGCTCGCAACACGTAGTACGGATGCATTGCCACTACAGATTCAGCAAAGGTATAAACCAGGTTGCCGTATTCGTCTGTAGCACGCCACATCAGACCCTGCATGATACCGGATACCCACAGCGCACAGATGTAGATGATTGTACCGATGGTATGAATCCAGAAATGTGTATTCACCATGCTGACAGAGTAAATATCCTTACCCCAGAGCTTGGTTACCATGTGGTAGATCGCACCGATGGAAACCATCGCAACCCAACCAAGAGCACCGGAATGTACATGACCGATAGTCCAGTCAGTGTAGTGAGACAGAGCATTTACTGTCTTGATCGACATCACCGGACCTTCGAAGGTCGACATTGCATAGAATGCCAGTGATACAACCAGGAAGCGCAGCACATAGTCGTCACGCAGCTTGTTCCATGCACCTGAGAGCGTCATCACACCATTGATCGCGCCACCCCAGGATGGAATGATCATCGCCATGGAAACAGCAGCACCAAGTGAACCGGTCCAGTCTGGAAGTGCAGTGTACTGCAGATGATGCGCACCAAGCCAAACATAACCGAATGACAGTGCCCAGAAGTGCAGTACTGACAAGCGATATGAGAAGATCGGACGATTCGCCTGTTTAGGTACGAAGTAGTACATAATGCCGAGGAAGCCGGCAGTCAGGAAGAAACCAACCGCATTATGGCCCCACCACCACTGGATCATGGCGTCATGAACACCTGAGTAGATCGAGTAGGAATGAGTCAGTGTCACAGGAACAGCCAGTGAATTGACCACATGCAGGTAGGTAATCATCACCATCATGGAGAGGAAGAACCAGTTCGCCACATAGATGTGAGAAACCCTGCGATTCGCAATAGTCATGACAAAGTTGAATGTAAATGCAAGCCAGACGACAGCAATTGCAATATCAATTGGCCAGATCAGTTCAGCATACTCTTTACCCTGAGTCAGACCCAATGGGAAAGTAACTACAGCTGAAACAATAATTGCGGTCCAACCCCAGAAGGTGAACCAGGCCAATTTAGTGCTCCATAGACGCACATGACATGTACGCTGCACAATATAATAAGCTGTAGCCATTAAGGTAGAACCACCGAATGCAAAGATCACTGCATTGGTATGCAAAGGCCTCAATCGACCGAAACTTATGTACGGGTTATCAAAATTCAACTCGGGATAAGCGAGCTCCCAAGCAATAAAATCCCCAACCAGAGCACCTACAATTAAGTAAAGCACTGCTGAAATGGAGAACCACTTTACAACGGTAAAGCTGTATTCTTGTTCGTCAGGTATTGCTACAGACACATCCATCCTCCTTTTTTCCTCATGAAATCGTGAAATCATGTCACAATTAACAGTGCGTAATAATATTGCTATTTATAATGTGGTCAATGAAATTATTTAATGTGGAGTATATGTTTTCTTAACAAAAGGTATTGACATTTTAAATATGGTCATATTAGAAGAAGTTATATATAGCATAAGTTTTATTGATATATAAGCACTCACCAAACTGCCAAATCAGAGACATGGTGCATGGCACAAGCATGAGCTAGCTATTAGTTTTCATTAATGTATCGTTAATCATCTCCGGCCACATTCGGGCCTACCATCACCAGCAAAAAGAGGATTAAATGTCTCAGGATAAGAGTAAACCTATCGCCTATCTTGGCTCAAAACTGTTTGCAGCAACCATCGTGGCAACAGCACTGGTGTTCTTCTGGACCAGCTCCAACTATAAAAATGACCAGCAAACCCAAGGTACCTGGGTGGATGATAACGGACACCTGCATGTACTGGGTCTGACACTTGGTGAAACAGCCCTGCGTAATGCAGAGATCGCCCTGAAAAGCCGCAGTGATATCGCCCTATATATATATCCTCAAGGGCACGCAGACGAAGGCATGACGCTGGAGGCCTTTTTTCCATCGATTGCTGACCACAGCAAAGTCATTCTGGAACTGAAAACAAGCAAAGCCATGCTCAATCAGTTCCAGCAGCGCAGCACTCTGCCCCACCTCTATCCGAATATGGTGGTTCGCATGAACGTGCATGCGGAAGATCTACCTGCCATACAAAGATTGATCGTGAAAAACCTGACACTGATTCCCAGCATCGAGCTTACAGCTGAAAATCTCACGGCCCGATTTGGCGAACCATCAAGTTCCACTACCAGTGAAGATGGAACCACAGTCTATCATTTCCCAGCTATCGGACTTAAAGCCAGCCTGAAAGAAGATGATGCATCGCGCCTGTTTTTTACCAACCCGGAAAAACAACCCTAATCCCACCACAGAGAGCACAGAGAAAAGACCGCTCACCACGAAGAGTACGAAGAAAACAAATCAGGCAAATCTTTCCATAGATTGTTTCAGCAATGAACGTCTTTATCACGCAAGCTATGACTACCATAGAAGCCTAAGCTTTAATGATTATTGTTTTGACTCTCTCTGTGCTCGGTGATGGGCAGCACCGTCCGAATGTCGTGAACGCATGGGGTGCGTATGAACGACTGGCGTAAGGCATTAAATTACCCCTCACCATAAAACAGGGTCGGATTGATCTGCCACAAGACTGACCATCCAGTTTCACGCCGCTCCAGACAAACCACGCCACCATTGCGAAAGTGAACCGCCTCTCGCTCGGGATCTCCGGAGATAAGCAAGCCTGCCAGACGCTGAATATGAGGAAGATGCCCAACCAGCATCACATCTTCATGCATACTGGCCAAGTGTGCAGACCACACGGACGGATCAGCATCAGGGCCAAGATCAAGCGCTTGCTCCACATGCAAGCCGCCCCAGGCCTCTGCAAACATTTCGGCAGTCTGACTGGCTCGCAACTTGCCACTGTGCGCAATGATTGCAGGTCGAGGCTTCTCAAACAGACTGAGAACTCCTGCGCTACGCGTGACATCCTCCCTGCCTTGAGCAGACAACGGACGCGCCTCATCTTCACTTTTATCAATCGCCAGACCGTGCTGCACCAAATAGACCCGCATAAATACCCCTTTTCCACCACAGAGAACATCAGTACTGCTAGTACCACTTGCCCCTTGCTGACAGATTAGGCCAGAATACGGACATCATTCAAGGATTATCCCGGAGTAGGCATGGTAACGATTAAAACCCCTGAACAGATTGAGGCAATGAAACCTGCATGCCACCATGCTGCAGACACACTGGTTATGATTGAACCCTATATTAAAGCCGGCATCTCAACCGATGAGATCAACGATCTTGTTCATGAGTTCACCATTAAAGCAGGCGCTACCCCTGCCCCGTTAAATTATCACGGTTTTCCAAAGTCTGTCTGCACATCGGTAAACCACGTGGTCTGCCACGGCATACCCAGTGATAAAAGACTTAAAGACGGTGACATCATCAATGTTGATGTTACCACCATCCTTAATGGCTGGCATGGCGATAACAGTAAAACCTTCTTTGTCGGCGAACCCAAAGCGCGCACCAGAAAGGTAGTTGAAGTTGCTGAAAAAGCACTTCAGCTGGGTATCGATGTAGTACGTCCGGGCGCAACACTGGGTGATATCGGCCATGCCATTCAAACCTATGTGGAAGGCCAAAAATGTTCTGTCGTGCGCGAGTACTGCGGCCATGGCATCGGGCGTGTCTTCCATGAAGACCCACAGGTCCTGCATTACGGCACCCCCGGCACAGGCCTGGAACTAAAAGAAGGCATGGTTTTCACCATTGAACCGATGGTGAATATAGGCAAGGCAGCAGTAAAACTACTTGGTGATCGCTGGACCGTTGTCACACGTGACAAATCACTCTCTGCACAGTTTGAGCATACCATGGTGGTCACCAAAACAGGCTGTGAAATCCTTACTACTCCTTCAAAATAAGCCCTGAATACAGTCAAAAGCATTCACCACAGAGCACACAGAGAGAGTCAAAAGCGATTATCTATAGCATGGTGCTTCTTTGATCTGTTTTATTCGCATTGGCTTGGTCAAAACTCCATGGATAAACAATCAGGCGGCAAGTTTACTGTTATGTTTTCTCAGTGCTCTCGGTGTCCTCTGTGGTGAAATATTTTGACCCTCCATTTTCCTTGTCTTGATTACTCTTGGCCCAAATTAAATTATATTTAAATCATATTGCTTCCAAATAAGTGGTAAAACGCTACTATGCGCGCCACTTTTGAATAGAGGTACACAATATGTCCCGCAAGTTACGCAATATCGCCATCATCGCCCACGTGGATCATGGCAAAACCACTCTGGTTGATGAACTGCTTAAGCAGTCAGGAACCATGGATAATGTCCGTGCCGACATGGAAACTTGTGTCATGGACTCCAATGACCTCGAAAAAGAGCGTGGCATTACCATCACCGCGAAAAATACTGCCATCCGTTATGGCGACACCCACATCAACATCATCGACACCCCTGGCCATGCCGATTTCGGCGGCGAAGTTGAACGTGTCCTGAACATGGTTGATGGTGTGGTACTGCTGGTTGATGCCCGTGAAGGCCCGATGCCACAGACCAAGTTCGTTACTTCAAAGGCCCTTGCCCTCGGTCTGAAGCCAATTGTTGTAGTAAACAAGATTGACCGTGAAGGCTCTGATCCGGATGCAGTCGTTGACCTGACTTTCGATCTGTTTGCATCTCTTGGCGCTACCGATGAACAGCTGGAATTCCCGGTTGTTTATGCATCCGCCAAAAACGGTTACGGCATGATGGATATGGCTGAAGAGTCCGACAATCTGATCTGCCTGTTCGATACCATCATCGACCACGTTCAGGAACCTGAGGGTGACCCTGAAGCGCCATTGCAGATGCTGGCGACCACACTGGACTGGGATGAATACATCGGTCGTATCGTAATCGGTCGTATCGCCAATGGTCGCGTCAAAACAGGCGAAGACATCACTGTTGTTCATGCTGACTCTACAAAAGAAAACTTCAAAGTCTCCAAACTACTCGGTTTCCTTGGCCTGAACCGTATTGAAATTCAGGAAGCCCAGGCTGGCGATATTGTTGCTATTGCAGGCATCGAACATATCAATATCGGTGAAACCATTGCTTCCAAAGCTGAGCCTATTGCCCTGCCGGTTATCCATGTTGATGAACCAACTCTCTCCATGGAGTTGCATGTAAACAACTCACCACTGGCCGGTACTGAAGGCAAACTGATCACAACCCGTCAGATTCGTGACCGACTGATGAAAGAGATCCGCACCAACGTAGCCATGCGTGTTGAAGAGACCGACTCTGCTGATATCTATAAAGTATCAGGTCGTGGCGAGCTTCACATCGGCATCCTGCTGGAAACCATGCGCCGTGAAGGCTTTGAGATGGCGGTATCACGCCCGACAGTAATTATTCGCACCATTGATGGTGTAAAACAGGAACCATACGAGCATGTGACAGTTGATGTGGAATCTGAATTTCAGGGTTCAGTCATTGAAAAGTTGGGCAAACGCGGCGCAGAAATGACCTCTATGGAGACCAATGCAGATGGCAATACCCGCATCGAATTCATGTCCCCTACCCGTAGCCTGATCGGCTACACCTCCGAATTCCTGACTGATACCCGCGGTACCGGCATCATGCATCACGTATTCCACTCCTACGGCCCATATGTCGGCGCACTGCCTGGCCGTGTTAATGGCGTACTAATCTCCATGGAAAATGGTGAATCCGTTGCTTTCGCACTGTGGAAACTGCAGGAACGTGGCAAGATGTTCATCGGTTCCGGTGAGAAACTATACGAAGGTATGATCATCGGTATCAACAGCCGTGATTCAGATATGACAGTGAACCCTATCAAGGAAAAGAAACTGACCAATGTACGTGCTTCAGGTAAGGACGAATCCATTGATCTGGTTACACCGATGAAGCTTAGCCTGGAACGCGCGATCGAGTTTATCGCTGATGATGAACTTGTAGAGATCACACCGACCTCAATCCGCCTGCGTAAGCGTCACCTCAAAGAGAACGAACGTAAACGTGCAACACCACGTGCTTCTTAAGCTTGATCAGAACAATCCGCTATAAGAAAAAAGGCGTCTCGTATGAGACGCCTTTTTTTATACTTACGATTTGTCCGACATCCAGTCCGGCGGCGGCAAGCGCCTTAATCGACTGATAATCTCCTGCTCCTGCACAAAGAGAAACTTGTAAATCAATTCCCGCTTCACCTTGCCTTTGCTGAATTTAATACCGGCCCTGGGTTTCCGATCGCCCAGAACCAACCAGCATACCGTACCCTCGGCATGATCAATCACCGTACTACCGATCTGAAAACTGCATCGAACCACATCATCTACTGCAAGCTGCTGTCCTTTTTCCAACACCATACCTATGCCGGAACATGAAATATCTACAATATCGGCATTCACATGCTTTCCATTGGAATCGATCACTGCTGTCAGTGGTTTAGACAGACGAACCCGCACATCATTACGACGATCCCGGCCGGATGATTCAACATCGGTAAGTAGCAGGCTTAATTCATCACCATTGTAATAGTCCTTTCTCACAATCAAGCTGAAATCATGTGCAAAACTGGAAATCAGAGCCGTATTCATTTTCAGCGTAGCAGAAAATACCCTTGCCAGCTCAGCTGTCATCCTGACCCGTAAGCGGTTTTCATCAAAGCCAAGGAAGTCCACCTTGGCACTAACCGGCATCTCTTCAAAATAGTTATGCAATTGCACCGTTTTGGTTTTGAACCAGGCAATTTTACATTCAGCAAGGACTCTTGATCTTCGCTCATTATCGAGTGCTGTACGCCAACTGTTATCGGCTGCAGCAATAATTGATTCCTGCAGTGCATTAAAATGTTCAATACATCCGGAAAAGAGTTTAACCTGTTGCTTAACATCTTCTGGTTCCGATGTGGCTATCAGAGCCTGCATACTGATCCACTCACAACGCAACATCGTTGCCAACAGATGCCCCACAGAGATGCCTGATGCAAGCAGGGAAATAGCCAGGTCATCCATCGAGCAATCAATATCCGAGCCCAGAATCACTTTACTGACACGTTCCCGGTTTTTACCACTCAATTGCGGCAGATCTTTAATTAGCTGTGCATCCAAAAGACGCCTGGTTTTATCGTTGTTGCCCATAGTCACTGATGAGCAAGCTTCGTACCATCATTCGAAAAGTGGCCACACTTATTCAGCGCTGCCATCACCTCTGCGCATCCCCATCAACTCCGCATTGATAAATGCATCGATATCACCATCAAGGAATCCCTGTGTATTACTGGTTTCCATGCCCGTACGCAGATCCTTGATACGTGATTGATCCAACACATAGGAGCGAATCTGGTGGCCCCAGCCGATATCGGTTTTGGTGTCTTCCATAGCCTGTTTTTCAGACTGCTGTTTTTCTATTTCCAGCTCGTAAAGACGCGCTTTTAACATCTTCCAGCAGGCATCCCTGTTTTTGTGCTGTGAACGGTCATTCTGACACTGTACCACCACACCTGTCGGAACATGCGTCAAACGCACAGCTGAATCGGTCTTGTTCACATGCTGACCACCAGCGCCACTTGCCCTGTAGGTGTCGGTGCGCACATCTGCCGGATCAATATCAATGTCGATATCACGATCAATATCCGGAAATGCAAACACGGATGAAAAAGAGGTGTGACGACGATTTCCTGAATCATACGGTGATTTTCGCACCAGTCTGTGTACGCCGATCTCCGACTTCAGGAATCCATAAGCGTATTCACCCCTGATTGAGACCGTGGCGGATTTGATGCCCGCCTCTTCACCCGCAGTACATTCCATCAATTCAGTTTTAAAACCTTTGCGTTCTGCCCAGCGCAGATACATCCGTAACAACATTTCAGCCCAATCCTGAGCTTCGGTGCCACCGGAGCCAGCATTAACATCCAGGAAAGCTGATTCCATATCGGTTTCGCCACCCAGCATCTGAGCAAGCTCAAGCGCTTCAACCTGAGGCTGGACGCTATCAAGCACTTCTACAGCTTCGATCTGTGACTCCCGGTCACCTTCTTCAAGGCTCATCTCAAACAGTGTGGATGCATCATCAAGATCAGCAAATACCTGCTTGTAGTCTTTAAGTACCTTCTCGACACGCGCACGCTCCTGCATCAGAGACTGGGCTGCTTCCGGGTTGTCCCACAGGGTTGGGTCCTCAATACGGGCGTTTAATTCGCGCAGGTCCTCTTCTTTGGCATCAACGTCAAAGTGACCTCCGCATGGCATCCAGACGGTCTGCATAATCTTCTGCCCGAGTTCTGAATCCTGCAATCTGATCTTCAATACTCATTATTTAACTCCAAAGAAACCTGCTTCTAAACGGAGGTGGAAGGTACATATTCACTGCCTCAAATCAACCGGCCTGTCACATCTGAAAAAAGTTCGGCTATACTAAAGCCAGTCACAGGAGGTTTGACATGAAAAAATGCTATGTTTTCCTGCTTCCCCTTTGCGTGCTCTTTTTCATCTCCGCTTGCGTAGGTCACCGGGGTCATTTTCCTCGCCCTGGAGGTGGAGTGCGCATTATCGCTCCGATGCCCATAACTCCGCCTCTGGCCCCGGCTCACGGATACCACCACACATACCATGACGGTGCAGTACTCAGCTTTGATTCATCTCTCGGTGTCTATCTGGTTATCGGACATCCAGGCATCTATTTTTATGATGATCTCTATTTTTACCAGCATCCAACCGGATATTGGCAGAGCAGCCGCTACTACAGAGGTCCGTGGCTAAGAGCTGCAGATCCACGGGTACCGATGAAGCTCAGAGGCAAGAGGCGCGGGCGCCACTAAAGCGCAGTTCCCAAGGACGTGTAGCTGAACCGGCTTCACGTTTTGTTTCAGATCCTTGCTGCAATCGGTTGCAAGAAACATCGTAGTGCTTGTCATGCCGGAACAACTCACCTAGAAGCCTTCCATGGCCATTAAATCCACCATCTTCAAAGCCGACCTTCAGATCACTGATCTGGATCGTCACTATTATCAAGACCATTCCCTGATCATCGCCCGTCACCCTTCGGAAAATGACGAACGTATGATGTTACGCATTCTTGCTTTCGCACTGAACGCGCATGAGCAGATGATGTTCAGCAAGGGACTCAGCACTGAAGATGAACCTGATATCTGGCAAAAGAATTTCAGTGATGAGATCCAGGTATGGATTGATCTCGGTCAACCGGATGAAAAGCGCATCCGCCGTGCCTGTGGCCGTGCGGATAAGGTACTCATCTATACCTACAGCCGCCGTAGTGCCGATGTATGGTGGGAGAAGATGAAGAGTAAGCTGCAACGCTTTAGCAATCTGAGTATCTTCAATGTAGATGATGCCTTCATCACCGCGCTGGCAGAATTTAGCAAACGCACCATGCAGCTGCAATTTACCATTCAGGATGGCGTAGTCCTGATGAGCGATGGTGAACAGTCGCTGGAAATCACTCTTACACACTACATGCAGAGCAGCTGATGGCTGTACGCCTCGACAAGTGGCTATGGGCCGCACGCTTTTTTAAAACCCGGGGCCTGGCTACCGAGATGGTGAAAGGTGGCCATGTACAGATCAATGGTGAACGCGCCAAGGCTTCGAAACAGGTGGTATGCGGTGATAGACTGAGCATCGTGCGCAATCATGAAACATATATTGTGGTAGTCACGGCACTGGCTGAGAAACGTGGTTCTGCAAGCATTGCCCAATCCCTCTATAACGAAGACGAGCAGAGTAAACAAGAGCGCGAAGATCAAAGGCTGTTGAGAAAAATCAGTGCCCCCCCTGCCCCGGACAAACGCCCGGATAAAAAGGCCCGCAGGCAGATCATCAAATTCAGAAGGCGAGAAGATTAATAATCAGGATAGCAAAGAGTGAGATGACACTAGCCAGACTTATCATTAACGCCGTTTGCTGCACGATGGTGTGCCCAGGCTAAAAAGTATGCTAGCTGTCTCTCTTCTGCATGTACGGAAACTTGATATGACCATATCGGATAGCAAGGATAGCTATAGCAATAATGAATATAGCGCCTGCAAGACCAATCATGCGTTCTGTATCCAGATTCTTCATATCAAGAATCATATAACGCGCCAGTGCTACTATTGCGATGTACAACGGCATGCGAACAGGCAATTTACCTGTCTTCAGATAGATACCAACCATGGATAAGACTTCAAGATATATAAATAGCATCAACAGATCTGCCAGTGTTACCTTCATCGCCGCAACCATTGACCCGATTTCAAGACTCATTGCTATCACTGTTGCTATAGCAATAATCAATAAGCCAATATCTTCAACGATCGCTAACGCTTTATGCCCTGTAGTTTTCAACTGATCCATGTGGATAACCCTCTGATTACATCTGCCTGACTCATTGAAAGGTATTGAAACAGTTATCTGTAAAGATATCCATGCCCTCTTTCAACTATGACTTAAAGCATAAAGTAAATCAGGAGGCTTTCAATGCCGGGTCAAACTGCTGATTCAAATATGCGACAATATCATTGGATTCATACAACCAAGTCGTTTTTTCACCATCATCAATACGCAGGCATGGTACTTTGATTTGACCACCTTCGCGCTCCAGCGTATTACGATGTTCCCCGCCGCGCACCTGAGCATCACGATACTCAATAGGAACATTCAGACGATGCACCGTACGGCGGGTTTTGATACAGAACGGGCAGGCAAAGTACTGATACATCGACATGGTCTCTGCTTTTTTATTCACTTCCAGCTGCGCATCAGGGCTGCGTTTGATTTTACGAGGGCTGGTTAAAAAGCTGATGAATGCCATCAGGCCACCAACACCTTCGCGGAAAATCTTTAACAGGACTGCTTTAATCATGATGAACCCTCTACTTGAGCCTTGATTCGCCAAAGGTAGCAGTGCTTCTGTCTGTAATACACCCTCTAAAACTAGACCTGAGACAGATATGATTCCCAGTCGATTCAGCATGGCATGGGTTCATCGACCTAGCTTCAAGCTTCTCTGGGTAAAATCAGCTTCACCCAAACCTGTTTGGAACTGATAAGACTCCCAGATAATCCGGGTACTTTTTCCATTCTGATGGTTGACCATCGCCATAAGATCCGGGCGCCAGAATTTGCTCTGATATAGCTGATAAGCGGTAAAGCTGAGGGTTTTAAGCAACTGATTTTTGCGGTCATAATAATCGACCTTATGCAGATAATACTCTTGCTGATCAATCCAGCTAACACGACGACTGTAACCGGAATTGCGAACATCCACCGGGTAGGACTCAATAACAAAACACATATGCCCATCATAGACCTCATCACGCAGCCAACGATAGCTGTACTTCTCAACTTCCTCACCGGCAATATCTTCATAGGCAAACTCACTACCGACAAAGGATTCCGATTTACTGCGCGAGGCGATACGCCGCACCCGCTTGAGTGCAGGCAGATAGATCCACTGATCATCATCCGCCTGTTTATGGGTGTAATTAAGAAGGGCCGTACCTCTCATGTTCGGGGGATAATCAAAAATAATCAGCCGTTTATCTCCATCACCCTGTATCTCAAGCGACCTGCTTCTTATTTCTCGTTTTCTCTCATCACCCCGCCTGTTGGCAAGTATCATGGTCATATGACTGGATGAATCACCCCATCCCGAGTCTCGACTGTCAGCCAGTCTCGCGATATCTAACCCCTTCTCCTCAGCTGTTTCCGCCTGTAGTTCAGCAGAACAACATAGCGTCATCACTACAAGCAAAGAGCAGCCTGCTGAAGTAATTACTGAAGCGTTGCTCATCTTCACTTATCCCAGCGTTTTCCTGAAACGGATAATCGTGATGGCAATAAATACGATGGCAAAACCGGCAAGGGCAGCAAAATCCGATGCTAGCACAGCAAAATCATTCCCCTTGATCAGCAGCCCTCTGATAATTTCTATAAAATAGGTAAATGGTAGCATGTATGACACGGGCTGAATGTAAGTCGGCATTGCTTCGATAGGAAATATAAAACCAGAAAGAAGGATCGATGGAATCAGAATAAAAATAGAGAGGAAAATAGCCTGCTGCTGAGTTTGACTCACTGTTGAAATCACCAGTCCCAACGCAATCAGGCCACTGACATACACCAGAGCAAGTGCAAACAGTAAGAAGTGTGATGTTGGAAATGGTAGATCAAACAACAACCAGCCAATCATGAGAATAAAATAAAAGTCGATAAAAGCGATGAAAATATAGGGAAGAATCTTACCGAAAATAAATTCGACCTTACTAATCGGACTTACAATGATCTGCTCAAGGGTATTATTCTCTTTTTCCCGAACGATAGCGGTCCCGGTAAGTATCAGTGCAATCTGCATAATCAGAATACCAATCACACCCGGCAGGAAAAACCAGGTTTCCCGTTTATCAGGGTTAAACAGAACCTCAACATCCAGCAGGAATGGTTCCGGGGCAATGGTGATATTATCTGCATCCGGATCGAGGAAATACATCTGACCACTGACTTTGTCATCGGTGATAGATCCTTTGTTATTGTCCATGGCGGTTGCCAATGATGGCATGGTTCCATCGACATACATCCTTACCGTTGGCTGCCTGTTATCTACAAGCTTTTCAGAGAAATCCCCATCAATAAACAGGCCTGCCCTTGCATGACCATCCCTAATCTCACGAATGATCGCCTGTTCACTCTCAACTTCATAAAGCTGAAAATAACCTTCGCTCCAGATATTGGTCTTGATTAGCTCGCTGAACATCGAACCATCCTTATCCACATACGCCATTTTGACATTCTCCGGCTCCAGCTTCAGGGCAAGGCCAAAAAGAATCATCAACACCACAGGGGCCATGAGAATAAAACCGATCAGACGCGGGTCACGCCGTAACTGTAGAAACTCCTTTTTCATCAACGCAATAATATGGTTCATCCGTCATCACCTTCATGCGTTAACGAAATGAAAACATCCTCAATATCGGGTTGAACCTGATTGACCTTTATCTGTTTACCACAATACTCTCGAATGAGACTTTCCAACATAGATTCTTCCAAAGATGTATCTGCAATGATACGAAGCGTATCACCAAACTGATTCAAAACTTGTACTTCCGGCATAGATAAAAGTACAGCAGTGAGATCAGCATTATGTCCTGTCATAACCGTATAAATCTTTCGTCCAGTAAAAGAAGAGATTATTGTCGAAGGCTTCCCTTGTGTAACCACCTTTCCGTGATGGAGAAAGGCAAGTCGGTTACAGCGTTCCGCCTCTTCCATATAATGGGTGGTGACGAAAAGTGTTTTCCCCTGCGCTGTAAGTTGGTAAAACTTCTCCCATAACTCTTTACGCGTCACAGGATCTATGCCGGCTGTAGGCTCATCAAGAAAAATAAGTTCAGGATCATGGGCAAGAGCACAAACGATGGATAGTCGACGTTTATAGCCTCCTGAAAGCAGGCCTGCCCTATGGCCGGAAAACCCTTCCAGACCATAATCCTTCAATAATTCCATCTGTTTATCCTGACTGATCGGCATATATATAGCGCTGTAGAAATCCAAATTCTCAGCCACTGTAAGTTCCGGATATAGCGCAAAGGACTGAGCCACGTAACCAATGTTGGCCTTAATCTTTTCTCTCTCGGTAACAAGATCATAGCCCATTACCTGTGCAGTTCCTGTATCGCACTCCAGAATACCTGCAAGAAGCCGAATCAGGGTAGATTTACCAGCAGCGTTCGGCCCTAATAGACCAAAAATTTCACCTTCAGGTATGGAGAGCTGAATGCCATCTACGGCATTGGTTGCCCCGAACCGTTTTGTAACGTTCTCAATATCAATAATACTTGCCACATCTGATAGCATCGAATCGCCTTCACCCTTTAACAAGACTACCTGTAACTATCGACCCCATTGTATTGTAGCCTACTTCTGTTCTGCTTTCCTGACATAAATCAGCTCGGTTTTTCATTAATCGCGGTCGGGCATCGTTATGACTCAAGCTCATCCAGGCACTGCTTCTGAACACAGATTATGTTTTCTGAAGGAATTTATAGGTACTCATTTTGATAACATCATTCACCACAAACCAGACCAGAGCATAAGCCCAGATCCACAGTGCATACTCCCAGCCTATCGGCGTCACCATAAAACCGTAAACAGCAATCAATGTCCCCATAATCTCAGTACCAAAAGTGGCACTGATCAGCAATACGGAAGGCCAGGGCTGTTCCCAGAACCATCCTTCAGCACGAGTAACATATAGCGTGCTATGACCTGCAATAATCAGTTTAAGGAATATCAGAGTGCGGATGACATCGTCAGCGACACCTTGTTCCCTGAGAATAAAAAACAACAGAAATGAAGATGCAACACCCGCAAGTCCTAATATTGTCGAGACCGTTAGTAACTCGCGCATATTCCAGCGAACCGGGTTCTTATGCACTTTGGTGTTGTCATAAGCGATGGCCAGAATAGGAATATCATTAAGTAGAGCCAACAGAATAATCATCAGAGCCGTGATGGGATAAAAATTGAATACGACAATAGATAGAGTCATGAACAGGATAATTCGAATAGTTTCAGCAATGCGGAACGTTGCATAGCTTTTCATACGCGCAAAAGTAATTCGTGCCTGGCGTACTGCTTCATTAATCACGGACAGGCCGGGTGCAGTGAGGATGATATCTGCAGAAGCACGGGCTGCATCAGTGGCATTAGATACTGCAAAACCACAATCTGCCTTTCTCAGTGCAGGAGCATCATTAACGCCATCCCCTGTCATGGCTACGATATGACCGCCCTTTTGCAACGTATCAACAATACGATATTTATCCTCCGGTACTACCTCAGCAAAGATATCCACCTCTTCAATCATCTCAATAATGGCTGACTCATGATTGTGAATAAACTCATGCTCCAGCATGCGGGTATCATAAATCTCATTGACCTGGCCCATCACTTCGCGAGCAAAATGTCTGGCCTCTTTTAATGGCACATCACCCTTAAGCCGCAGATAAATTGCAGTCGTAACGGCCTCGATCAAGGAGAGGAATTCATTTCCTGCCCCGCCTTTCAGTTGAGATGAACGAATAGTACGTTGCTCCAGATTTAGTAACCGCCCCACCTCCTTCGCAATGGCGAGGTTATCACCAGTAATCATTTTCACCTGCACGCCATACTCACGCATTTCAGCAATCACCTGGCCAGAATCATCACGAGGAGGATCGTAGAACGGGATCAACCCCAGGAGCTGCAGAGACGCATCCCCCTGCTGTCGCCCTACAGCCAGGGTGCGGTAACCCTTAGTTGCCAACAGATCCACCATGGTCTGAATATTCCGAGCTTCATCGTCAGATAAATCTGCGATTTCAAGTAAGACCTGAGCAGCACCTTTGATCACCGTGAATTGTTCACTTCCTTTTGCGACAATCGCTTCTGTGCGCTTACTTATGGGGTCAAAGGGAGTAAATTGTATCTGTTGATATGCATGAAGATCCATATCCGGAAAATGTTCATCTATATAGTGAAAAATGGGAAGTTCAATAGGATCACTATTTTCCAGACGCGAAGCCAATGCGGCATTTAAGAATAGCTCGCGCTCACTGTATCCATCCAGCGTAATAGCATCAGCCACCTTCATCACATTTCTTGTGAGAGTACCGGTCTTGTCAGAACAGAAGATGTCTACACCTGCCAACTCCTCAATTGCAGTCAGCTTCGACACTATGGCCTGACGACGCGCAAGATTTACCGCCCCTACAGCCATAGTAACTGACAATACTGCTGGTAAAGCCACGGGGATAGCTGCCACCGTCAACACCAGGGCGAAACGGGCTATCTCCAACATTGATTCATGACGAAACAGGGAAACCATCACGATCAACAGCACTAGCACCAGAGTGATCACAATCAGGAAGTTACCTATCTGAATAACCATTTCCTGAAAATGACTGCGCTCTTTTAAACTGGAGCGAGCCACCAGTGATACCACACTGGAAAAGTTGGTATGCATGCCTGTATTGACCACCACAGCGAGCATTTCACCCTGTTTGATAATAGTATTGGCATAAGCGACTTCGTTGATCTTTTTACTGACAGGCAGCGATTCCCCTGTCAGGGCTGACTGATCAATAAGCAGGTAATCACCTTGCAGGAGCTGCACATCAGCAGGCACAATATCACCAATTTTCAACTTGATGATATCTCCGGGGACAAGTTTCCGGGCCAGTAGTGTTGTAAACTCACCATCACGCCGGACCACTACTTCATTGGCAAGCCCTTGCTTAAGTGCCTTCAGTGCATTCAAGGCTCGATGTTCCTGAAAGAAATCGAGTAAAGCATTGACCAACAGCATGATCATGATGATTGTAAAATCTTCCCACTTCTGAACAATGACAGAAAGCAGTGCTGCTATCTCAATCATCCAGGGGATTGGCCCCCAAAAACGACGAAAGATACGACTCCAGAGTGACTCTTCTCTCTCTTCTATTTCGTTGTAACCATATTGGTTCAGGCGAGTCTGGACCTCGCTGCTACTCAGTCCCTGACTGGCATCAACCTTGAGATCTTCCAGTGTCTTTCCCGCAGGTTTCCCAGTATATTTATCACTTTTCATTTATCCTACTCCAGATTCGCCTGTCTGTAGTGTAGCAGAAATATTCATCAACCTACCCCGACATGGGTTTCATAAGCATATTCTTCACTATTGGGATGAAGTCTATTGAGATCTAAAGTTCTAGCGGCCTCGTTAAAACAAGTCGCAGATGGATTACAACATATCAGCCAGAGTCTGCTCTTCCAGCACCTGCATGAAAGCACGCCGCGCCTTATACAAAGCCCCTTTCAACTTACAGCTATCAATCATTGGGCAGGTATTGGTCTCGCGTGAAAAGCACTCCTGAATATTCATATGCGGCTCTGTCAGGCTCACGACATCGGCAATGTTGATCTCTTCCGGATTTTTGGCCAGACGCATGCCGCCTGATTTACCACGCACTGTTTGAATAAACCCGTGTGTGCCCAGATTATGCACAACCTTCACCATATGATTACGAGACACACTGTAATGATCGGTAATCTCGGATACCGTCACCAGTCGATCAGGATATTTACCAATATAGAGTAAGGCGCGTAACGAATAATCGGTATAAGAGGTTAACTGCATATTCGAAACATATATTTTATTGACAACTTTTCCAAACTTCTTAACTTGCACACCGAGTACATCTTTAAGCAGTTCGTTTTAAAGTAACCCAGAACAGGAGATTTCCATGACAACATTATTTGAAAAAATTGGTGGCCAGGCCTCCGTTGATGCAGCCATCGACCCATTCTACCGTCGTGTGTTGGCCGACCCTTATGTAAGTCGTTTCTTTGAAGGCGTGGATATGGCTAAACAGGCAGAGAAACAGCGTGGATTTCTAACCATGGCCTTCGGTGGCCCTCACAGCTATACCGGTAAAGACATGCGTGAAGGACACAGACATCTGGTACAGAACATGGGCTTGAACGGTACACACTTCGACCAGATCCTTGCTCATATTCGCTCTACCCTTGCCAGCCTGGGTGTCAGTGAAGAACTGATTACTGAAGCTATTGCCATTGCAGAAAGCACGCGCGCGGATGTATTAGACCTCTAATTTGGTCTCATAGATTTATTTTCAAAATAGAGCATGCCAATGGCATGCTTTGTTTTTACTGAAACGTTTATACAGAGTAGCAAAGGAGACCCCATGCCGGATATTACATTTGAAGGAATCAAATATGACTGTGCAACCGATGAAACGGTACTCGACAGCCTTACCCGTCATGGGGTTCTTCTACCCTCAGGTTGCAGGAGTGGTTCATGCCATGCTTGTAAGGTTAAAGCTGTAAAAGGCAAACCACCCGAAGCTTCCCAAACTGGCCTGAAAGATACATTAAAAGCGCAGCACTACTTCCTTGCCTGCATGTGCAAACCAGAAGAAGAAATTGAAATCGCGCTCGCCGATTCAAGTGAAAGCTTTTCATCCACAATCATCGAAAAACTCTGGCTGAATGAAACAGTACTCAAAATAAAACTCACTCGCCCAGACGGGTTTCAGTATCAGGCTGGCCAATTCATCAACCTCTCCCGCAGCAGCGACCAACTGGTCAGAAGTTATTCACTGGCAAGTATAGCAAGCGATGATTTCCTCGAACTGCATATCAAACGCGTGCCTGATGGGCGTATGAGTAACTGGCTCTGTGATGAATTACAAACAGGTGATACAATCTCTTTCTTCGGCCCGTCCGGCAGCTGTTTTTATGTACAGGATAATATCGAGCAACCACTGCTACTTGCAGGTACAGGTACGGGCCTTGCACCGCTCTATGGGATCGCACGCGATGCCATACAAGCTGGTCATACTGGTCCCATCCACCTGTTTTATGCCAGTCATCACGCTGAAGGCCTCTATTACGCTGATGAACTGAAAGCGCTTGCCGATGAGTATGCGCAACTGAACTGCACGGCCTGTGTTTTACAGGGAGAAAAACCTGCCGCTGCACTAAGCGGAGCAGTAGATCAGGCCGTGGTCAATGCACTGGGTGATCTGACCGGTTTCCGTGTTTATATCTGCGGCGATGCACCAGTAGTTGAGCAGATGCAGCGTTCATTTTTCTTTGCCGGAGCTTCTATGCAGAGTATTTACGCTGATGCATTCGCATTTACGCCTGAAGGATAAATTCCAGATAGCTTGCAGCCATGACAACTTCTCTTAAGCAACTGTTGAGCAAAGCCAAGCTGTTCATCACAGATAATACAGCAGCCCGTCAATCACAGGAAAAGATGATGCTATCCTCAATCGGTGCTCTCGCCAGTATTGGTATGGTTACGTGGGTCAGCCATTATATAATCAGTGATGCAGGCCTACCATTTATCGTCGCATCCATGGGTGCTGCGGCCGTACTGCTCTATGCCGCACCGCACAGTCCTTTAACCCAGCCCTGGTCATTTGTTGGCGGACACCTTGTATCAGCAGTCGTTGGTGTTACCTGTGCCCAGTGGGTTAGCGATCCATTTTTGGCCAGCGGACTGGCAGTGGGCCTGGCAATATTTGCCATGCATGAACTTAACTGCCTGCATCCTCCCGGAGGTGCAGCAGCCCTTGTTGCTGTTGTAGGTGGTGAACAGATTCACTCGCTGGGTTATCTCTATGTATTGATTCCCGTAGGACTGAATGTCCTGATTATGGGGGCGGCAGTCTGGCTCATCCGATTGCTACTGGCTCAACGACGTCAGAGGAAGAGCTTTGTTTTCTATAATGAAGAACAGAAAGAAATAGATATTTCACACGCCTCACCCTTCTCCACAGATGATCTGAAAGATGCACTGCAGGATATGGATGCCTATATTGATGTGTCCATCAACGATCTGAATGACATCTATGCACGTGCATTATCATTTTCGCACAGGCGCCATTTGGGGCCCATGCTTTGCAGGGATATGATGAGACAACCGGTTGTGACTGTTGAGTTTGGCGACACACTGAAAGATGCCTGGTCACTCATGCAGCAACATGGCATAAAAAGTCTTGCGGTAACCAATAGAGCCCGCTGGATCACCGGCATTATTACAGTCAGCGATTTTAACAAAGCTGCTGAAAACTATCCCGGCACAACAGTCGAAGCGCGGTTAAGGATCCTGCTCAAACAGGATGGTGCTTTAAGCTCCAGCAAACCTGAAGTGGTCGGACAAATCATGACTTCACATGTCATCAGCTTGGTTGAAGATGAGCCTGTTAGCAGAGCCTTTGCCATCTTCTCAGAGCAGAGGATCGGCCATATCCCCATCATCAACCACGAACAGCGCCTTACAGGTATGCTTTCCCGCACTGAGATAACAGCTGCTTTACAAGCCTTCCAAAGAGTAAACCTGAAGAGCTAACAGCCCATCTCATTCTGCATGCTGAGCAGCCATCCATGGCATGCCATGACGTTTAACACCATCAATGGCAATCAAGCCAATAGCAGCCTTTAGCTCGATGCCTGCTGCAAAGTCCGGATTCGCATCTTTCACCGGCTGCAGCAGCTGAGGTGTGATTGATTTACTCGGTGCCCCCGGATGCTGATAATTGCACAGGATGTACATATAACCGTTCATATCATCAATAACCTGCAGACCGGTGGCTTCACCCCCCATAGGTAATGACAGCACTCTACTCAGAACTCCGCTATCGACATGCCAGGCCCAGACAAAATTATTGGGATGCAAATCCGAATCCTCAGTAATAAACAGGGTTCGCAAGGCAGCAGAAAAGGTCAGATTATCCGGATTGGCGATCCGGTTCACATCAGCCAGATTCCCATGTTCATCAGCCTGCCATTCACCTGCCTCACTCCTCAGGTCTCGGCCCAGCAGATCCGGCACAGCTTTGATGCCATCAGCTACCCACTGACTGGGGATGTTGTTACCCTGCATATCGAGGCCTGAATCGGCCAAAGACAGTGTATAAATACCTCCCGACACATTCTGGGCAACACGGATATTACCCTGCTTATCCTGCATCTGATAACTGTTTTTACTGATGGCTGCGAACAGTGTCCGACCCTGTGCATCAAAGGCCAGACCTTCTGTATGTGAAAATTCAACGGTAGCACCGCGATAAGCTGCATAGCGACGTGATTCCAGAAATGCGGCCGCTTGCTCCATTCCAGGTTTCACACGTAGAAATTCAATGTCTCCTCTGCGATCCTGAACCGGGATAAAACCATCCCCTTTCTGACTGCTAATCTCAAAAATATCACCAAACCCGATTCCCTGATCTATCAACAAAGCAATCTCATCATCACTGGCATGGCCAAGATAAACCCACTCAAGTGCAGCTTCTCCACCGAGCCCACCTTCTGCACTTAACTGCTGCCATTTGGCTGCATAAAGCCTGTTGACTGAGAGATCACCTGCCCGGTCAGCAACAGTCATAAACAGTGCACCGTGCTTGCTATCATCCCCCATATAGGCTGTTTTATGATCCGGCATTACAACAATGGATTCATGGGAAAAACGACCCAGACTATAGTGTTTGGTTATATCTACCTGTTTTGAGTTCTGGCTATTCAGCTCAGGTACAAAGCCGTAGTGATATGGTGCCTGCGCCCCCAACTCGTAGGTTTCCATAAATCCTGCAAGTTTCGGTACACTGGCAAGTCCCGGCTCCTTAGTTTTATCACCAAAAGCCCAATGTAAGGCATCCGGCTCATACTCCTCAGAACCCAGATGTGTCTGCCATGGGGAAAGATTGGCAGCACACGGCGTCCAGACACCATGCAAATCATGCATGGGTAATTTTGTAAATGCTGACAGCTCCAGTCGGCCATCATTCAGATCCTGCTTGAGACTGCTCAGTCCATAGAATACCGGATGCAGCTGATACTGTTTGATACCGGCAGCATCACGCGAGACAAATTCAAAATGTGTTGTCAGATTCAGTAAAGCGGTGTCACCATCAGCAACTGCATCCGTGCTTCGCACCAGCGTATTACCATCCGGGGTATCGGCTATAAACATGCGCGGCAGCGATGCACGCGGATCATAAACCGGCCGGTTATCACGGCCAACGATTGCACCATACGGCTGACCTGAAAATGCACCTGACGTGATAAGATCTGTGGTATGAAATAGCGGCTGATAAGTGAGCGGATAAGTGAGACTATGTTCAGCAGTCCTGATCTTCATCGTAGTCGTCGAATATACAATACTGCGTTGATAATCGGTGACTGGCGGCTGGCTGTGACTAAATGACACTGAATAACCTGAAGCCGGAAGTTGCTGATCAGAATCGACCAAACAGGCACGCAGCAGAACAATCGCTAATAAAACAGACAATAGCCCGTACAACCATTTTTTCTGTAACATTGAAAAACCCCGTCATCAGTCTATCCGTAAGAAGTACAGCAGTGATAAAGCTACAATGACTACGTTACAGGGCTATGACATCTTCTATGACAAACTGCGCCATAACCTCTCTGTTCAAAGCATTAGAAATAAATGTCAGTCCACCTTCCTTCGTTTCACTTTACAATGTCTTCATCTCTTCTATCACTGCATCCAGAGACATCACCCTCACGCCTTTTCCCATAGGATACGTGGAATCCACAGGGGCTATGACAACAGAGAAATCAGTCTGCAAGCTTTCAAATGCACTCCAATTTCCTTTGCTTAATTTCGGACTGGACGATGATTTGATTTCAATGGCAACTGTTTTCCCTGCCTTTTCCAAAACCAGATCAATTTCTGCGCCATTGGATGTTCTGTAATAACTTGCACGCCAACGTGCTAATTGCGTCAGCAGGTTTTCAATCACAAACCCTTCATACGATGCACCATACACGGGATGAGAAAATAGCTGGCTCATCGATTCAATTTCAAGAAGTGTATGCAAAAGTCCGCTGTCCCGAATATATACTTTGGGTGATTTAATCAGACGTTTCTTTGTATTTCCTGCCCAGGGCTGAAGCGCTCTAACCACAAAGGTCTGTTCAAGCAAATCAATATACTTTCGGATGGTATGGCCACTGACGCCCATAGAGTCCGCTAGTTTTGACGCGTTCAACGTTTGCCCGTGGCTGTGAGCCAACATGCGCCAGAAACGGCCTAAAGTATTGGCTGGAATACTAAATCCGAGTTGTGGAATATCACGCTCTAAAAAAGTACGGATATAGTCCTCTCTCCACTGCATGCTCGATTCATCATCGCTGTTCAGCAAACTTCGCGGATAACCACCACGCAACCATAATTGGCATATATCCAGTTCTTTGGTTTCACTACGGCTAAAGGGTGTAATCTCCAGATAAGAAATTCTACCAGCCAAAGACTCTGAACTTTGCCTGATAAGGTCACGTGAAGCTGAACCAAGCAATAGAAATTGCGCATTTCTTTTATTTTTATCAATCACGCTACGTAAAACGGCAAACAACTCAGGGACACGCTGTATCTCATCAAGACAAATCATCTTGTTTTGAAATTGCTGAAAAAATGCTTCCGCATCGTTGAGTTTATTCAGATCGGAAGGACGCTCTAAATCAAGATATATCGCATCGGGGAACTCCGCTATAATCATTTCGGCCAGTGTAGATTTCCCAACTTGTCTCGCACCTAGTAGCGCAACTGCCGGATTACCATGCAGCCTTTTCACAACCTCTGATGCTAAATATCTTTCTCTCAATCCATGCATATCGGAACCATGCATGCTAATAAACATGAATGCAAATGATTATCTACTGGAGTAAGGAGTCGATTCTAGTACCAAGGCTACCCCATCACTCACAAAGCAGATTCATCCATAACTTGTACGAGAATATCAAAAAAGTCATCGCTTTCCCAAGGTTAATGATGGACAGACAAGTCAGCATTCCGATGGCAGTAAGTGTGATATATAATCATTTCCGTCTAATTTGAATTGAGCTATTCTAGTAGAAGAGCTACAGCCACAAGCTGTACTATTAAATGGTGGAATGAGCGAGTTAAGTGTCAAACAAGTAAACTGCCCCCAGAGCAATAGGCTTAAAGACTAGCGTACTGTTTTATCTCAAGAGTCTGAAATATTGCATGGCAAGACTTGACCCCGAAGTTTACTGGGTGGTTTGGCGAAGTCACGCAAGTGGTACCCCAAGAAAGAACTGTCCCACCTTTCCTTTCTGAGTTCACCTACCCATTTTTCACCATCCCTATATTTGATTATAAAACATAATAATAAGACACAACAAACTTAAAATTGTTGTCAGATTAACAACCGAAGAAACCAAATCTTTACCCCTGACCAACCAGGAAGTTTTTTTCATTATTTGAGTAAGTTCTTGCGCTGGAAAGTCGAATTTTCCCTTTGGATGGTTTGCTTCATCGTATAGAATGGAACGTGCGTAAAAATTTAGCCCCGACAGCGCAACTATCACGAACTTCATGTACAGATTGATCATACCTTGAATATCATCTTCTGACTCAACAAATAGCGCTAAAAAAGCCATTATTAATAAAAAACCAATAGAAAACCTTGCTGCTCTAATGTTCCGTCTGTGTGAATCATCTTCAATTTTAAATGACTTAAATTCAACAAATGTGGGACGTTTCGATAATGAAGAACGACATGCTTCATATCTTGAAATGTATATTGCCAACATTATCAGTGCCGATACAAATACTATGAACCAACTCAAGGCAGGACTCCAAATATTCTTCGTGGCTCCTCCTTATTATTCAAATAATTAAATATCCAGGCTGCAATAACGATTGGAACTCCCTGAGTGATAATATTACCTAAAGTGAAATTGGTGGAAAAAAGAGAGATAAACCCAAAAATAATAGAGACTGCGTATATCCCTCTTGCCAACTTATAACCCCATCTTTTTAGTGTCCACAGGCCATACACGGTAAACACAAACAGGGTACTTAGAGCTGTGTAAACAACGCTTGTTATCGGTGTTGCGGTTGTATTTTCTCCGGTCAGAAGTTGTGAAACCCCTACCAATAGAGACAAAACCGCACCGATTGCAGCATAGACTGCAATCAGAGTAACACCTCTTGGCCTCTTTTTTATGCCTATATCATTCATTGAGCGATGTTCTTTCTGGTGCAGAAAACCTATTAAAAAGTTTCTTTAATCCGGTATCAATATCTTGCCATTGGGGTAAATACTTTACCCCAAAAGTCCCTTCTAGTGCCAAACCATTTTTATAATTTGATTTAAACCTGCAGCTAGGAGAGAACACCTTCTTAGAGTTGCATGTTATTCTTAATGTTTGGCCATTGAGAGGATAATACTCGCGGCCACTTGGTGTTTCATAATATCTTAGTCCATGCACATCTTTTTCTCTGCTGTAGTTTTCTTTTTGTGCAACCCAATCCAATGTCATGTCATTCACAAAATGATACCAATCGCCATCACCTCTGTTGGTAATAGACACACTCATTCGGTCTCCGTGCCCCAACTCTTTCCATTTCTCTTCATCTTCTGGAAAATAAGGCTTCAAATCCGGCAACAACATACTCAAACTCAAATCTGTAGTTTTTAATCGTTCTTTCTTGGGTGTTGGCCAGCGTCCATACTTCACAATTGCTTCCCCATACATATATCGCAAAGGAATATCGAACTTCTGCCCTCCAACCTCAACCTTTACTATGCCGGTCTCTAAATTGCGTAGGTTGTTTTCTCTTCTCTCTTCATCAGATGGCCCACAAGCAGTGAGTGCTAACAAGAGAGTAAGCAAAAATAGAAGCCATTTACTGGTAATCGGACTATCGATATTATCTGATTTATCTTTCAACGTATTTCCATAACCATTACCTCTAACAAGGTGTACACTTATCAGCTGAAATTAATTTATTAGCGCGATAGTTTAATGTAAGGAAATATTTTGTATGTCCCCCAAACAGGGGACAAATCAGAGTAGAAACAGACTCAAACCTGGTCAGTAGAAATTACATCCTCAATCACAAACTGTACTGCGCCATTGCCCCGATAATCATCCTTTTGCAAGGAACCTGTCACATGGACACTTAAGCCGGGTTGAATGGCATCACTGATGGCACTGGCCCCGAAAACGATACCATCAAGCCAGCGGCTGCCATCGGTAAGCTTCAAACGAACCACGCCACCTTTTAGATCACGACGTTCGGCAATCTGTAGATCGTTGAGCAACCAGCGGCAGGCAGGGTTACCATTACCCAGTGGTTCAAAGCGGGCAAGTCGTTCTGCAAGACCGATATGCATAGCGCCCAGCCCCAGCACGCCATCAATACTTTGTGTCAGATGATCCGATACATGTTCTGCCTGTTCTGTGATAGCTGCTGCAAAAGAGCTTACAAAGCCTACCCACTCTCCTGACTTTATCGTGCCACCACCGGCACCGGCATGGCCACCAAAGCCCTCCAGATGGTCACTACAAGCATTTAACAGATTACCTACATGGAATCCCGGTCGGCCACGCAAAGAAACGCGTACAGCCCCGTCAGGCGCAACAAAACCTACTGCTGCAGGTTTTCCATGTTTGCGTGCCAAGCGACCTGCAGCAAGACCAACTACGCCTGCATGCCAGCTCTCATCGAATACCGCCAGTACATCAAGCCCTGCCAGTTTGGCTTCGGCTTGCTTGAATACATCAGCTTCCACCAGCCGCCGCTGTTTATTGGTCACATCCAGCTCTTCTGCAAGTCTGCTTGCTTCAACTGCATCGGCAGTGGAAAGCATCTGCATGGCTGCCTCACCATGTTGTAATCTTCCCGCTGCATTGATACGTGGTGCCAGATAAAAACCTATCGTTTCCACAGTGACGGCTTTCTTGACCCTGGCTACACTCATCAAGGCTTTCATACCGACAGAGGGGGCCGAATTCAAACGCTGTAGTCCGTAATAAACCAGAATACGATTCACTCCGACCAGATCCATCACATCAGCAACAGTTGCTACAGCTACGCGATCAAGCAACTGACGCAGATCATAAGACGGGCGTTTCCCCTTCTCCCCCAGCTGTTTCCATACAGCCATCAGGAGAAAGAATGCCACGCCTGTACCACACAGTTTACGATCAGCAAAACCACAATCAGCTCTTGCCGGGTTAAGCAGGGCAAAGGCCGCAGGCAATTCAGCTTCCGGCAGATGATGATCAGTAATAATCAGATCGAAGCCAAGTCGAATTGCCTCTTCACTGGCATCAAAACAGGTAGTGCCGGTATCAACGCTGATACCCAGGGTGCAACCTGATTCCACAGCCGCACGCACCGGTTCCACACCGATACCGTGTCCCTCATCTGCCCTGTGCGGAATAGAGAATGTTAGTTTGGCACCTGCAGCTCGCAGCGGTTCAAGCAGGATCGCAGTGCCATTCACACCATCAGCATCAAAATCACCAAAGATATGTATGGACTCATCATTGAGTATTGCATCAACCACGCGTGTTGTGGCCTTGGCCATATCGGTCATCAAAAACGGATCGGGAAGATCAGCCAGTCGTGGGGAAAAATAAGGATCGTTCTCACTAAGAGAACGGGCATTCAGCAGCCCTTTCCAGGCGCTAAGGGGATCATCTGCATGCAGTGGTTGGCTACGCCAGGCCAGCTTAAAGCCTTTGGCAGACCTCTGATCGGGAAGGTTCACGAGACAACATCTTGCAGCAGAGTAATCAGTTCATCTTCTGCTTTGACTGACTTGGGAGTCCAACTTGTTTTACCAAACTTTGGCAATAGTGAACGCGTCAAAAGCACTGCATTACCTTCACCGGAGAGTATAATTCTTTTCGGAAGCGGGCTATCTGCTTTAATCAGTTCGGAAAGCCGCTCAGCCTCGGAAATCATGAACCGTGCATCCCGGCCATGCACAAGTGATTGCAGCACCGGATTACGGGTAGCCACGCTAATCGGATGCATATCTGTTTCAACAGGCCAATCCAGCGGGGCCGATAGCCAGAGACCATTCACATCCGGATCACCACGATCATGCCGTGCCACTGACGGGTGCTGGAACAATAACATCTGTATTTCAGAGAGCAGGCGATTCAAACGCCCGCCATCTTCTCCGTCATGATGCTGGTTCGGCAATGTTTTACCGGAAAGTGAACCAAATGGTTTTGGAAAAGCATCCAACCCATCCCGGCATGTTAACAGCAGTGCAGCACCCACAGCATGCAACTGCATGACTTCTTCACTCAGCAGAGGATTAAGTACTTCGCACAAGTATTTCGCATCCTCTTCACTCCATGGCAGCAGGCCTTCAGGATAGATACGCACCGTATCCCGCATGAGCTGGGCATGGTAAGGGGAAGCAAGCCAGCACTGGCTTGTGGAAAGCGGTACATCTTTACATGCAGCACCCAACACCGCTGAACTGGAAAAGCCCGTCAATGCTGCGTACCAGGCCAGTGGATTGCGATCTACAGATTCAAACCACTGTTGTTTGCAAGCGGAGAGCTGTTTATGCCATAAAAAAAGATCAGGATGGAGAGTGACTCCATCCTGATTCCTGATTAATGCCTGACTGACAATTAACGTTGAAGCACTCACGCTTCTGTTTATGTATCCAGAGCCCGTCGAACCGCATCTTCGTTGGCATCGATAGTCATCGGTGTCGGAATACCCATCATGGCAGTATCCGGATCCTTCAAACCGTTCCCGGTCAGCGTACAGACGATACTTTGACCCGGCTGGAAATAACCGGCTTTATTCAGCTTGATGATACCAGCCACGGATGCCGCAGATGCCGGTTCACAGAACACACCTTCAAGACAGGCCAGCATATTATATGCTTCGAGAATTTCTTCATCGGTCACCGCATCAATACGACCACCGGATTCATCACGAGCAGCTTCTGCCTGCTTCCATGATGCAGGTTTACCGATACGAATCGCAGTAGCAATCGTTTCAGGATTTTCTACCGGAGCGCCATTCACAATAGGAGCTGAACCTGCTGCCTGAAAACCAATCATTTTCGGCAGAGTTTTGGAGATGCGCTTCTCATGATACTCTTTATAACCCATCCAGTAAGCGGTGATATTACCCGCATTCCCAACTGGCAGTGCATGAAAATCAGGCGCGAAACCAAGCTCATCGACAATCTCAAAAGCGCCGGTTTTCTGACCCTGAATACGGTATGGATTCACCGAGTTCACCAGCGAGATGGAACCATCGGCTGAAATCTCACGCACAAGCTCCAGCGCATCATCGAAGTTGCCGCGAATCTGGATTACTTTGGCACCATAACGCATACCCTGGCTCATCTTGCCCAGTGCAATCTTGCCATCCGGAATCAGTACATAGGCTTCCATACCGGAATTCGCTGCATATGCGGCTGCAGAAGCAGAGGTATTACCGGTAGAGGCACAGATGATTTTGCGAGAACCGGCATTATACGCCTGTGTTACCGCCATGGTCATGCCACGGTCCTTGAACGATCCTGTAGGGTTTAAACCTTCAAACTTGAGGAAAATATTCAGTTCAGGGTTGATTGCATTGCGCAAATTCAGTGACTCGTGCAACGGTGTGTTCCCTTCATACAGTGTGATAACCGAATCATCCTTGGCTATTGGCAAAAACGCACGGTAACGGTTAATGATTCCTTCATATCGGGGCATAGTTATCTTCCTTATGCTACGGCTGATTCTTTACGCAGAATCAACACATCTTCTTCTACTGCTTCAAGCCCTACAATTCGGCTGATGGCAGCTTGCAGATTTCCTTCTGTCGTTTCATGCGTAAGCATGACAACAGCTACGGCATGACTGGCATGTCTCTCCTTCTGGTTCAACGCTTCCAGACTAATACGGTGATCAGCCAGAATGGATGTGACTGATGCAATCACGCCCGGCTTATCTTTCACCATCAAACGCAAATAGTACTCACATTCAATGTCGGCAACAGATAATGTTTCCTGCTCCCTTCGTTCAGCTTCCACGAACGCCATAGGTGGTGCCAGGTGCTTAACACCTTCAGGCAGTACGCGGGCAATATCCATAATATCAGCAACCACAGCAGATGCGGTTGGACGCTCTCCCGCTCCGCGGCCGAAATACATGGTGTGCTCAACAAAATCACCGGAGACCTGCACGGCATTATAGGAGTCGGATACCTGTGCAATCTGGGAATTCAGAGGCACGAGCGTCGGATGCACACGCATTTCCACTTTTTCCACATGACCGTTTGCGCCATGTGGTTTGGCAATTCCTAGCAGTTTGATGCGGTAACCTAGTTCATAGGCAGACTCAATATCTGCTGCAGTGATCTTGCTGATACCTTCGGTAAACACTTCATCAAATTTGATCTTCGAACCATAAGCCATGGCAGCAAGAATGGAGAGCTTGTGGGCAGTATCAATACCCTCCACATCAAAGGTTGGATCAGCTTCGGCATAACCGAGCTCCTGAGCCTCTTTCAATACATCTGCGTAATCAGCACCTTCATTCTCCATCTTGGTGAGAATGAAGTTACAGGTTCCGTTCAGGATACCGTAAACCGATTCAACTGCATTGGCAGCACATCCTTCACGCAACGCTTTCAAACATGGTATTCCGCCGCCCACAGCAGCTTCAAAGCCAATAGCTACACCTTTCTCGGCAGCCTGCGAAAACAGCTCTTCACCATGTTTGGCAATCAGAGCCTTGTTCGCAGTCACTGCATGTTTGCCGTTTTCAAGAGCCGTTGCCACAAACGTGCGCGCAGGTTCATAACCACCGATCAGTTCAACGACAAGATCCACATCATCAGCCGTTACAATCTCATTGGCATCGTCTGTCAGGCGCACACCACTTAAATCCAGACCGCGATCCGCAGTAACATTACGATCTGCAGCAGCAACCAGGATAACCTTTTTACCCAGACGGCGGCTGATCAATTCATTCTGTTCGATCAGAATACGTGCGACACCGGTACCAACCGTACCCAGCCCCAGCAGTCCTACTCTCAATTCAGTCATTAAAAACTCCATTTATCCTGTGAGGTGTAAAGTGTAGGGAGGGTACTCAATGGCACCTGACTCCTGACTCCTGACTGCTTTCACCTTAGACCTTGCCACTCAGAAACTGCTGCATACCACGCAGTGCCTGGCGGGTTCTTTGTTCATTTTCAATCAATGCGATACGCACATAGTTATCGCCATAATCGCCAAAACCAATACCCGGAGAAACGGCCACACCGCCCTCTTTGAGCATACGCTTGGAAAACTCCAGCGAACCCATCGCTTTAAATTCATCGGGAATCTCAGCCCATATAAACATCGATGCCTTCGGCTTCTCTGCCATCCAGCCCATTTTGTGCATACCATCAATCATCACATCACGACGCGACTGGTACATCGCACGAATATCGTCTACGCAATCCTGAGGTCCGTTAAGGGCTGTACATGCTGCAATCTGCAGTGGCTGGAAGGTTCCATAATCAAGATATGATTTAATCTTGGCAAGCGCAGCCACAATCTCTCTATTACCCACCATGAAGCCCATACGCCAGCCCGGCATATTGTAGGTTTTGGAGAGAGAGTAAAACTCAACAGCCACATCTTTGGCACCGGGTACCTGCATGATTGACGGGCATTTATAATCATCAAAGGTGATCTCCGCATAAGCGATATCGGAGATGACAATCAGATCGTTCTCCCGTGCGAAATCAACCAGTTTCACATAAAAATCGAGATCAACCACCTGAGCCGTCGGATTTGAGGGGAAATTCACCACCAGAATTTTTGGGCGTGGCCATGAGTCTTTTACCGCATTTTCAATATCTGCAAAATAATCACGGTCAGGACCCATTGGTACATGCCTAATATCAGCGCCTGCAATAATAAAGCCGTAGGGATGAATAGGATAAGCAGGGTTCGGCGTGAGGATCAAATCACCCGGACTGGTGATAGCCACGGCCAGATGTGCCAACCCCTCTTTGGAACCGATAGTAGCAATGGCCTCGGTTTCCGGATCAAGATCAACATCAAATTTCGTTTTGTACCAACCACAGATCGCCTTACGCAGGCCGGGGATACCTTTGGATACAGAATAGCGGTGATTGCGCCCATCCTGAGCAGCTTCGCATAGCTTATCGACAATATGCTGCGGCGTTGGCTGATCTGGGTTACCCATGCCAAGATCAATAATATCCTCGCCTGCATGGCGAAGCTCCATTTTCAGTTGGTTAACAACTGCAAAGACATAGGGTGGAAGACGTTTGATCTTTTCAAATTCGCGCATGAATGAGGCTGGCTCTCCGGTAAAATAAGTAACACTGGCAGGGTGCGTGAGACTACGAAGCAGGCCCATTTCGGTCAAGGAGCCTATATGTAGTAGAGTCCAACCACCAATTCACACAAACAAGCACACATAAACGGACAAAACCGTACACTATCAGTCCGTCCGGCCTGTCGATAAAATGGCTATAAAATTACCATTCGTGAAAATTCGTGTGCATCAGTGCTTAGCTTTGTTTCATCGGGACTGGATTCGACGCATCACATATTTCTCCAGCTCAACCAGAAAAAGTACCGTTGATGATACGAGCAAAATCCCCAACCAGGTCGTGAAATCGATTGCTGTCGTTCCAAACAGCGTCTGCATCGGTGACAGATAGGTAAAACCCATTTGAAAGAGAACAAGCAGGGCTATGGCAATCAATACATATCTGTTGCCGGTAAAACCTGCCCAGTTAAATACTGATGCTGTAATATAACGGGAATTAAACAGATAAAAAATCTCAAAAAACACCAGCGTATTCACAGCCACTGTTCGTGCATATTCAATACTGCTCCCCTGCTCCATCTCCCAGAGATAAAGACCAAAAGTACCCACCATCAGAATCAGGGAAACAGATGCGACTCGCCAGATCAGGTGTGGTGTAAGCACCGGCTGACTGGCATCACGTGGCGGACGCCGCATGACCTGCTGCTCAGGCGGTTCAAATGCCAAAGCCAGAGCCAGTGTGACTGCTGTAATCATATTCACCCAGAGTATCTGTACAGGCGTTAGAGGAAGCTGCTGAAAACCAAACAGAACCGCAGCGATGATGATTAATGCCTCACCACCATTGGTGGGCAGGATAAAAAGTATCGCCTTTTTGATATTATCGTAAACCGTGCGCCCCTCTTCCACCGCATCTGCGATCGAAGCAAAATTATCATCGGCCAACACCATTTCTGATGCCTCTTTAGCCGCTTCAGTACCATTGTGGCCCATGGCAACACCCACATCAGCACGTTTCAGGGCCGGAGCATCGTTCACGCCGTCTCCTGTCATGGCAACAATCAGCCCCTGCTCCTGTAGCAACCGCACCAGCAGTAACTTGTGCTCTGGATTCACGCGCGCATAAACATCAACATCCTGAACACGCTGGCGCAACTCATCCTCACTCATCAACGATAGATCCTGGCCAGTAATAACATCATCGGTATTCACAAGTTTGATTTGACGGGAGATAGCGCGAGCTGTTGCACCGTGATCACCGGTAATCATTTTCACCCGGATACCCGCCATAGCACAGCTCTGTACTGCCTCAATAACCTCTTCACGAGGCGGATCGATAAAGCCAAACATGCCAAGCATGGTCAGGCCATTTTCAACATCAGAAAAACCAAGTTCTATCTGTTCATAAGGCATCGGTTTCACAGCTATCGCCAACACCCGTTGCCCATGCTCAGCCATCGCCTCAATACGCTCCAGCCAGTGCTCCTGATTCAGGGCACTGTCACCATCGGCATCCCGCTGGTTACTGCACATCTCCAATACACGTTCCGGTGCACCTTTGAGAAAAACAAAAGCCTCTCCAGCATGACTATGATGTAGTGTGGCCATAAAACGGTGTTCGGATTCAAAAGGAATGAGGTCCGTGCGCGGATATTGTTTTTCTTCCACCTCGATATCCAGAGCAGCCTTTAATGCAGCCACCAACAATGCCCCTTCCATAGGGTCGCCTGCAACTTGCCATTCGTCATTTTTCTGATCTATAGAAGCATCATTACAGAGTAGTGCTGCTCGCAGCGCTTCCTGCAACAGCGGTTGCTCCTGCTGAACACCTTCACCTGCCAACGTAATCGTGCCGTGCGGATCGTAACCTGAACCACTAAACTCAAAATGATTACCGATTGTAGAAACACTGCGCACGGTCATCTCATTGCGAGTCAGGGTGCCTGTTTTATCCGAGCAGATCACTGTAACAGCTCCCAGCGTTTCAACTGCGGGGAGCCTGCGAATAATGGCATTGCGCCGGGCCATACGCTGCACTCCAATGGCCAGTGTAATCGTCATAATGGCAGGCAGACCTTCAGGAATTGCAGCCACTGCCAAAGAGACTGAAGCAAGAAACATCTCGGACATCAGATAATTATGCACCCAGACACCGAAGACAAAGTTCACAACAGCGATGAACAGAATTCCGGCAGTGAGCCAGCGACCGAACTGCGCAATCTGACGCAACAACGGCGTTGTCACAGACTCCACATCGGCAACCATTGCACTGATATGACCCAGCTCTGTTTGACCACCTGTGGCAACGACCACACCACTTGCCTGTCCATGCGTCACAAGTGTGCCTGAATAGGCCATGCAGCGACGATCACCGATGACGGCATCTGCGGCAATGGCATCCGTGATCTTCTCCACAGGCATGGATTCCCCGGTTAGAGCAGCCTCCTGCACCTGCAGCCCCTTTACACGGAACAGACGCAGATCAGCAGGTACTTTATCACCTGATTGCAGCAGCACGATATCTCCGGGCAACAGTGATTCAGCCTTGATGCTCAATTGCTTGCCACCACGCATCACCATGGCATTGGGAGATAGCATCTGACGTATGGCTTTCAATGCATCCTCAGCCTTGCCTTCCTGCACAAAACCAATCACGGCATTGATGACTACCACGCCAAAGATGACACCGGCATCGACCCAATGCTCCAGCATGATGGTACCGATACCAGCAGCAATCAGTACATAAATCAGAATGTTATGGAATTGATATAAGAAACGAAGCAGCGGGCCATCTGTTTTTGCTTCGGGCAGTCGATTGGCACCATATTTGGCAAGTCGCTCATCCAACTCTTCTGTCGCCAGTCCACCCGCTGTTGTAAGCAGCGAATCAAAAACCCTGTCTATACTTTCACTATGCCAGGGTTCAGGTAATAATTTCGTGGCAGCATGCCGGGTATCTGATAGTTCGGGAGTCTGATCTGTCTGCACTTTCATACAATCTCCACAGCAGCTGGCCAAACAAGGTAATCAGTTATCACATCCAAATATCGATTGCGCATGGTTCACCCGCCTGTCTAAGGACTACTTTTCCCCGCGCACCCTATCATAACCGATTGTCACTCACTTATCAGGCATGGGTTTATTAATTCGTCCATAATAGTCACTCCTGAAATGCTCCAGCACCTCAGTAATCTTTTCATCCTCTTCGCCCATGTGAAGCAAAGCCGCATGGGCAAGTTCAGCACTGGCTTCAAGAGTTTCTGAAACCGTAAAATGCGCGCCTAGTGAAGCAAGTTCACGACAGCTGGCAACATCATGGCCACGTGCAAAAACAGGAACATCAGGAAAACTGGAATGCAGGGATGAAACCACACTCTCAGTTGCTTCAAGGTTATCTATCGATACCACCACCAGTGATGCATCAGTGACACCTGCAGCCCTTAACACTTCCGGCCTGCGGGCATCACCGTAATAGACCGACTTACCATTGGCGCGTTCCCGCTCTACGATCGACACATCGCTCTCAATGGCCACATAAGGCAGATTCATTAGCTCCAGGATATAACCAACCCTGTGGCCCATGCGCCCGAAACCGGCGAGTATGATTGGCCGGGTTTCTCCATTTGATATTTCAGCATTCATATCGGAATCACTATGCGCACCCTTTTTCGAGCTGGAGAATACCCTATAGGCAAGCTTATCCAGTGCTGGTGTTGCCAACATACTGATCAATACCACAATCAAAAGCTGCTGAAACAAGGTATCATCAAAGAGGTTCATACCTTTGGCCAGTGCAAACAGGACCAGTGCAAACTCACCACCTTGAGCCAACAGCAGCGCCACTGAAATGGATTCTCTCTGTTTGATCCCGGCAAGCCTTGCCAGAGACCAGAGACTGATAAACTTGACCAGAATCAGTGCCAATACTACTGCCAGCAGAACCAGCGGATGATCAAGAAAACGATCCAGATTCAGTGACATGCCCATAGACATGAAAAACAGCCCTAATAACAGACCACGGAAAGGCTGGATTTCAGCAATAATTTGATGACGATAAGATGAGTCGGCAATCAACAGTCCTGCGATAAAAGCGCCCATGGCCATCGAGAGCCCGATACTCTCCATCGCTTGAGCCGAACCCAGCACCAGCAGCAGTGCTGATGCAGTAAAAATCTCAGGAGAACCAAAGCGGGCAAGCATATTAAACAAAGGGTTCAAAACATAACGGGCAGCAACAATCACAAGTGTAAGGATGACCAGAGCCTCAGCCAGGGCAAAGAAGACGTCCTCTGCAACCGTTGATTCTGATGCCCCCATCAACGACACAAAAGCCAGCAGTGGAACCACTGCCAGATCCTGCAACAACAACACAGCAACGGCAGGACTGCCGTATGGGGAAGAGAGCATTTTTCTATCCGCTAACAACTGTAGCACAAATGCTGTTGAGGAGAGAGCCAGTGCCAGGCCAATAAGTAGTGCCAGATCCCATGACAGATCCAGAAAAGCATGCGCTATGAAGGTAATGACAAAGCCGGTAACAAGCACCTGCAACGAACCCAACCCCAACACCATACCTTTCATCTTCCATAGCCTGGCAGGGTTTATCTCAATGCCGATGATAAATAACAGCAGCACGACCCCCAGCTCTGCAAAGTGTGCTATTTCGTCGTAATTCTCAATATAACCCAGACCTGACGGACCCAGCATAACCCCGGCCACGAGAAAGCCCGGTATTGCACCCAGACCCATCAATTGAAACAGAGGCACAGCAATAACAGCCGCTGATAGCAGAATGATAATATCGGTTAAATATTCAATATTCATTCCGGCGCTCCTTCAAAAATATCACGTTTCAGTGTTCTCGCCTACAAACCATAACCAGAAATAACCGCCAACACCTGCAAATAATGAAGCTATCAAAATCCCGGTTTTGGCCATGAGCAAGTGTTCTGCATGCGATGCAAAAGCCAGATCAGCAATGAAGATCGACATGGTAAAGCCGATACCTGCCAGCAAACCCACGCCTGCAATCTGACTGAAACGTGTCTGTGCCGGCAATTCACCTATACCCAACTTAAGTGCAATCCAGCAAACACCTACAATACCAATAAATTTACCCAGCACCAATCCTGAAACCACACCAAGGGTCACCGGCTGAAAGAGCATGGATCCAAGGCTTGAAAACTCAACAGGAATACCTGCATTAATAAATGCAAACAGAGGAATGACCAGAAATGCGACTGGCATGTGCATACCATGCTCCAGTCGTTGCAGAGGCGTTCCTACTTTATGAACCCCGTTTTCCAGGGCCTGCACAACTGAGCGTAAATCACCATTGCTCATAATATTTTTATCCTGCTGATGACTGGTATCAAAACGAGCCATCAACACCTTCATTTGCGCACTGAAACGGGCAGGATCATATTTTGACAGGGCTGGAATAGTAAATGCAGTTAACACGCCTGCCAAAGTCGCGTGGACACCTGACTCAAGCATGGCAAGCCACAGCACCCCTCCGAGCAGCAAATATGGCACAGGATGACGGATCCCTGCCAGGTTACATGCGATTAAAATGCCGAATATCAGAGCCGCAACCAACAAGGCTTCGACAACAAGATGATCGGTATAAAAAAGAGCAATAACCACCACGGCTCCCAGATCATCAACAATGGCTAGTGCCACCAGAAAAGTAATCAGCGCTTTGGGAACGCGGTTCCCCAGCAGTACTAGCGCCCCGATAGCAAAAGCAATATCCGTAGCCATTGGAATACCCCAGCCAAGAGCTGCATCACCGTCCGGGTTGATTGCGAAATAGATCAATGCGGGCACTACCATACCACCAATTGCAGCTACTATCGGTAGAGCTGCCTGACGTGGGACGGCAAGCTCACCCACCATAATTTCACGCTTAAGCTCCAGCCCGACCACAAAGAAAAACAGTGCCATCAACCCATCGTTGACCCAGTGATGTATTGATTTCTCCAGTACCCAGTCGCCGATATGAATTGCTACCGGGGTATGCACCAGGTGCTCATAGAATGCAGCCATACCTGAATTGGCCAGCACAAGTGCAAGGATTGCCATAGCCATGAGTAATAGCCCACTCGTACTCTCCTCGTGAATAAACTCCTCAAGAGGAGTGACTATTTTGGAAAAGGATTTCTCCCAACGGGCATGATTAATGCCCCCCTCCACAGCAGAAGCTGAATGCTTATCTTCTTTGCTCATATGAGTATCTTCCTAAATACATACTATTCAGCAGTCACTGCAAACTGACTACTCTTCCCCCAGCCTGACCCAGAGGTCAGTGCGGGGCAATGCATATCAACTAATGATCATGATAAACTTGAATTATCATATTTAGCAAATGAAGTAATGTCTGACTTACACTTGCCATGCATTTGCTATTATTCACTATTTTCACATAAAAAAAAGGCCCGCCAGAGGCGAGCCTTTTTTTTACCAATCATTCAGATCAGTGTTTCTTTACATCTTTCCAGACTTCTTTCTTCAAACGCCACAACACAAATGTCAGAAGCAGCAGGAAGCCCATTACCCACACGCCGATAGAACGGCGGGTGTTCTGATGCGGGTCACCAATGAAGGCCAGGAATGCAGATACATCTTCAGCCTGCTGTTTCAGCTCAGCTGTTTCATCTGCTTCATGATCCAGCCATGACAGCGGATCCGGCATGGCAATACGGCCACCGGGATAGACTGCGTTATAGCTTCCATCAGGAACCTTACCTTCCGGATCATGCGTATAACCGATCATCAGTGAGTAGATATAATCTGCCCCACCACGACGACCGGGTACGATCAGCGACAGATCAGGCGGAGCTTTACCATAAGACATCTCTGCATCTTCGATAGAAAGATCAGATATCATGCCGCTCATCAGTGACTTGTCACCACGTAGCTCATCAACCGCTTCACGAGTCAGACCGATTTCAGGATAATCCATCAAACCACGGTAGGTGATGTATTTCGCCGAGTGACAACCCATACAGACATCGGTGAACACGGTCAGGCCACGCTGTAGCTGTTCCTGATCCGTGACATCAATATTGGCATGCTCAAGTTTAGCGCCACCACCACTGGCCATAGCCTGTGATGAGAAACCCATCACTGCTGCGGCAGCGATTGCCATCAAGATTTTATTCATTTTCATGTTAAATCCCCTCCGGCACTGGTTTCGTCTTCTCTATCTTCGGTAAGAATGGCAGAGCCACGAAGAACGCGAAGTAATAGAATGTAGCAACCTGACCAACCACTTTCAGAAAGGGCGTAGTCGCTGTGTGACCACAGTAACCCAGAATAATCACATCTACGAAGAACATGATCACCATAATCTGATACATCGGACGGTAACGTGCCGAACGTACGGCTGATTTACATAGGAACGGCAACAGGAACAGAATACCCAGTGAAGCGCCCATGGCAGCAACACCAAGCAGCTTGCTTTCAAACGAACGCAGAATGGTATACCAGGGAGTCAGGTACCAGACCGGAGCGATATGAGCAGGCGTCTGCAGGTTGTTGGCTGGGACATAGTTATCCACTTCAATAAAGTAACCACCCATCTGAGGGTTGAAGAATACGATGTAGCAGTAGAACAGCAGGAAGACAGCAACACCGAATGCATCCTTGATGGTGTAATAAGGATGGAACGGAATCATCTCTTCAGGCTTGTGCAGATCGATACCTTCAGGGTTGTTGGAGTGCACCACATGCAATGCATGAACATGACCACCAACAATCGCTACCAGCAACAGCGGGAACAGATAATGCAGTGAGAAGAAACGGTTCAGCGTTGGATCACCAACGGAGAAACCACCACGAAGAATCTCACTAACCAGCTCACCTACAACAGGAATCGCACCAAACAGGTTTGTAATTACGGTTGCACCCCAGAAGGACATCTGTCCCCATGGTAGCAGATAACCGAAGAATGCAGCACCCTGCATAATCAGCAGAATCACGACACCGACAATCCACAACAGCTCACGCGGAGCCTTGAATGAACCATAGTACATACCACGACCGATATGCAGGTAAACCACAACGAAGAACATCGAAGCACCAACCGCATGCATATAACGGATCAGCCAACCGAAGTTCACATCTCGCATAATACGTTCAACCGAGTCAAAGGCGACTGTAAAACCACCAAGTGTCGCTTCCGCAGACGGCTTGTAATACATCACCAGGAAAATTCCGGTAATAATCTGCAACACCAGCACCAATAGTGCCAGAGAACCGAAGTTCCACATGTAGTTCAGATTTTTAGGTGCCGGATACTCCGTCAACTGAGACTTGATGATCGCCTCAGCACCAGTTCGCTTATCAACCCAGGCGAACAACTGTGTTTTCATAATTTTATCTAACACTTTTTCCTCCCCCCTGAATTAACCGATCACTACTACAGTGTCGGAAGTATAATTGTATGGCATCACATGCAGGTTGTGTGGTGCAGGTGAACCGTTGATAACACGTGCGGAAATATCATAGTAGGAACCATGACATGGGCAGTGCCAGCCGCCCGGCCAATCGCTGGGAACTGAATCACCCCACTCCTTCTGACCGGCTGATGGTTTGAACAATGGAATACAACCCAGATGTGTACAGCTTGCTACAACAATCAGGTATTCCGGCTTAATCGCACGGTATTTACGCTTTTCAGGCGTATCCATCCACGGTTGCTGAACTTCAGGAGTCGCTTCGGAATTCGCATCCTTAAGGCTATCATCGTGGCCATCGAGCTGCTTCAACTGCTCAGCGGTACGGTGAACCACAAATACCGGTTTGCCCTGCCACTGGATGGTGACCTGCTGACCGGCTTCTACCGTAGATACATCAAATTCTGTTTTGGCTGCTGCCAGTGTGTCTGCAGCTGGCAACATGCTTCCGATAAACGGAATAGCAGTGGCACCTGCAGCAACAGCTCCTAAACCACCCGCTGCTACGTAAAGAAAATTACGGCGCGACTGATCTGCTTGATCTGTCATAGACTTTTCCTCCCCCTCGTACATTTTAAGACTAAATCTAAGGCCCGCATGACTATCAGCGGACCTGCTAATGGTCAACCCCTTGCACACAAAAATCCACCACCAGTTCAAACCGGATCTGACCTGTTAATCATCATCTGTACAGACTTGATTACTTCAATGAGATGAAAGATTACTCCAACAACACCTATACTACAAAAGAAAAAACCCGCCAGCTGTTAAGCTGACGGGCTTTACACTAATACTTTTTAATCTGATCAGTTACGCGTTGTCTGCCAGGTCTCTGATCTCTTTAATCGCCTTGGCATAATCATCGGTATTGTAAACAGCAGAACCTGCAACCACAGCATCAGCACCGGCAGCGCCTACTTCTGCGGCAGTTTTCAGGTTCACACCACCATCAACTTCCAGCCATGCATCAGAACCTGCTTCGTCAAGCATCTCACGCGCTTCACGAATCTTGTCAGTAACTGCATGAATATAAGACTGTCCGCCGTAACCCGGATTCACACTCATCAAGAGAACCAGATCAACACAGTGCAATACATTTTTAATCGTGGAAACCGGAGTACCCGGGTTCAGGCTCACGCCGGCTTTTTTACCGTAAGAGCGGATCAACTGCAGTGTACGCTCCAGATGCACACATGCTTCCTGATGCACTGTAATGATATCAGCACCGGCTTTGGCAAAAGCCTCAACCTGCGTATCCGGATGATTCACCATCAAATGCACATCAATCGGCTTGTCTGTATAGCTGCGGATCGCTTTGCAGATATTGTCACCGATAGTAATCGGAGGCACAAATGAACCATCCATCACATCAAAATGAATCCAGTCAGCGCCAGCTTCGTCAACGGCGCGAATTTCTTCGCCCAGACGTGCGAAATCAGCCGACAGGATGGACGGTGCAATTACAGTACTTTTTTTCATGGAAAGGCCCCTACTTATATTGTTCGATATTCTTTGAGAGCCCGCAAAATAGCGATTTTCGCCTTATTCGTCCAGTCTGGATAACCATTTGCTTAATGCAGATATCTGTTTTTCAGTCAGTGGTCCACCCATATTTTTTGCAAACCCCGGCATGTGTTGAGAGCCGGTTCCACTGCTTATCAAAGCTGCGAGTGCCTCTGCATTTTTGTGATGTATTAACGCCGGTGCCACCGCACCTACTGCACCCGCACCATGGCACATACCACACACGGCCGTATAGATCTCAGGGCCACTCTGTTTACCTTTCGCCGTATCAAAATGACAGGCAGCACACTTTCCATCAAAGATACTGCGCGAACTATCTCCCATGTGCGGATTGGGTCGAACAGTGAATCTTAAAATCGCTTTATTACTTCGCCCTTCAGCATCAGTCAGCTGCACCCATTTCTTCACATCATCAAGCTTGGCAAAGGTATCGATGGTGACCTTGATGCGGGTAAAACTACCTGGCATGAGCAGGCGCTCTTCAGGTTCGACCAGCGAGCAACCACATGAGGCCTGCACATCAACAATCTGCTGCATCGTATCACCTGCATTACGTACACGCAGATAAGCAACCAGCTCCTCACCCTCTTTTACTGTACCCATATCAACCAGCGGCGGCTCAAAGACCAACATCGAAGGCTGCTTCTCTACTTCTATTGTCGGCGCACTCGCTATTTCGGGCTCACTTATAACTTCAGGTTCACTCACAGGTGGCTGCTCTTGCTCTGCCTGCGTGCAGGCGACAAGCATCAACATCAAAATAGTAAGAAAGATCAAACGTGGATTCAGCGACATAACAACCATTTCTCCAGAGCTTTTGGTAGAGCTGATTCACCCAGCATCATCGCCTGCAATTCAGGTGCCTCGCATTGTAGCAGAACATCAACAGCCTCTACCACTTCAGATTGGTTAAAATCTGCTTTGAGTAACGGTGTCAGCCATGCATCCAACTCCAGCATACCCTGTCGGTTTAAACGGTAGCGCAAACGGCGAATATGCAGCTCAGATTCGATCATCACTGTTCAGACTATGACTTGCGTGAAATAAGTTTACGTTTGATATGTCCGATAGCTGCTGTCGGATTCAACTCTTTCGGACAGGCTTCCGCACAATTCATGATCTGATGGCACCGATAAAGTCTGAATGCATCTTCAAGCTGATCCAGCCTCTCGCCTGTCGCCTCATCGCGTGAATCAACGATCCAGCGGTTGGCCTGCAACAGTGCTGATGGCCCCAGAAAACGATCACCATTCCACCACCAGGATGGACAGGCTGTGGTACAGCAACCACAGAGGATGCACTCATAGGACCCATCCAGTCGTGCCCGATCTTCCGGCGACTGCAATCGTTCATGTTCAGGCACAGGTCGTTCCGATTGTAACCACGGCTTGATCTGGCGGTACTGCTCAAAAAAGTGATCCATATCTACCACGAGATCACGAATCACATGCATGCTCGGCAGTGGTCGCACATGGATCGGCTGTTTTAAGCCTTCAATCGGTGTAATACAGGCCAGACCATTCACACCGTTAATATTCATACCATCTGAGCCACACACACCCTCACCACAGGAGCGGCGAAATGTAAGCGTGCCATCAAGTTCCCATTTGATGTAATTCAGAGCATCGAGCAACTTCATACCGGGATTCAACAACGGCACTTCAAAACTCTGCATCGACGGTTTGTCATCCTTTTCAGGATCATAACGGAACAGGGAGAGTTTAATCATTTTATCCATAAGACACCCCACTCTCAACACAGCGAGTATTTTCATGCCAGACAAAATACATTAGTACACCCGCTTCTTCGGTGGAAAAGAGTCCACCGTCATAGGTTGGGTTCGCACCGGCTTATAGTCCAGTTTAACACCGCCATCATCAATGGAAGCCAGCGTGTGCTTCATCCAGCCCTCGTCATCACGCTCAGCAAAATCATCACGCGCATGCGCCCCGCGCGACTCTCTGCGTGCCAGTGCTCCTGCTGCAGTTACCCGGGCAAGCGCCATCAGGTTTTCCAGCTCAAGCGCCTCAACCAGTTCGGTATTAAACAGACGACATTTATCTTCAATGCAGGCGTTGGGCAGCTCTACCGCCAGATTCTCGATCTCTTTAACACCCTCCGACATCACCTCTTCAGTGCGGTAAACACTAAAATGGTTCTGCATGATCGACTGCATAGACTCCCGCAGTTGTGCAGTGCGCATGTTTCCCGATCCCGGAAGAGCAGAATCAAACCAGCGTTCCACACGCGCAACAGCAGGCTTCCAACAGTTTTCATCAAGTGGCGGGTGATAGCGCTTCTGCTGTAAAAATTCATTCACCCGTTCGCCACACGCATGCCCGAAGACAACAATCTCCAGCAGTGAATTACCACCAAGCCTGTTGGCTCCGTGTACCGATACGCATGCAGCCTCTCCGATAGCGTAGAGACCGGCACATACCTTCTCTCTCTCTTCACCATCGCCATAGACCACTTCAGTATGATAATTGGTAGGAACTCCGCCCATGGTGTAATGCATAGTGGGCTGCACCGGTATCGGTTCTTTCGTACAATCTACACCTGAGAAACGCAGGGCAAGCTCATGGATATTGGGCAGCTTCTGCATAATCAGATCATGCCCCAGATGATTGAGTTTTAGCAGCGCATGATCCTTGTTCGGGCCACAACCGCGTCCCGCACGCACTTCCAGCGCAATAGCCCGGGAAACCACATCACGACTGGCCAGATCTTTTGCAGTCGGTGCATAACGTTCCATAAAACGCTCACCCTCGGAGTTAAGCAGATAACCACCCTCTCCGCGTACCGCCTCAGAAATCAACGGCCCAACATCGGCAATACCGGTAGGGTGAAACTGGAAAAACTCCATATCTTCAACCGGTAGCCCTGCAGCCAGTACAAGTGCACCACCGTCCCCTGTACAGATATGGGCATTGGTTGTTGTTTTAAATACCCGCCCTGCCCCACCAGTTGCCAGAATGACCGCTTTAGCCTGAAACAGATGGTATGTACCATTGGCAATGTCCCATGCCATCACACCATGACAGCCATGATCATCGGTAATCAGATCAAGAGCGAAAAACTCCTGATAAAAATGGGTACCTGCTCTGAGGTTCTGCTGATAGAGCGTATGCAGAATGGCATGACCTGTACGATCAGCTGCCGCACAAGTGCGCGATGCCTGCCCCCCCTCTCCGAACTCACGCGACTGACCACCAAATGCACGCTGATAAATCGTACCGTCATCAAGCCTGGAAAAGGGTACACCCTGATGTTCCAATTCACGCACGATACGCGGTGCTGCCCGGCACATAAATTCAATCGCATCCTGATCACCAAGGTAATCGGAACCCTTCACCGTATCATACATATGCCAGTGCCAGTGATCAGAGAGCACATTGCCCAGTGAGGCATTGATACCACCCTGAGCAGCAACTGTATGCGAACGTGTTGGCAACACCTTGGTCACAACCGCAACCCGGTGCCCGGCATCGGCCAGTTGCAGAGCACAGCGCATACCCGCACCACCGGAACCGATAATCACCACATCATGAAAATGATTTTCAACCTTGTCGGTAGAGAGATAGGTCACAGTGAAAACTCCATTATCTGTTCAGCGTGTTTGGATTTTGTTCTCCATCAAGGCGCGAGCAGTACAGCAGCGCGGCAATACAGAACGTGGGCAAAAGACGAATGCGCTGGACAGACATTCTCATATCCAGGCCCAAATCATCGCCAACCACCAGATACCAAACATACTCATCATTACCAGCATGACTCCTATCAGCGGAATACGCCATGCAACGATATGCACATAATCTTCAATAATAACTTTCAGGCCGGCATAGGCATGCACGATCAGAGCCATAATCAGTATGGTGTGTAGAAGGCGCGATACTACATGATCCAGAATATCGAGCAGCCCCTGCTGATCGACACTGCCGGTATACACGGCGACCAACAGAAAAAATGGCAGTGGCAGTAGCAGTGCCAGCACGACAGCTGACAGTCGCTGCCAGTACCAGTCCGACAGGCCGCTGTGCGCGGAACCGGGCTCCTTTGTCATCCTCATAGCATCACCGCCAACAGCAGAGCGGCAAAAACCGTAACAAAAATTACAACTCTCGCCGATAGCCGCATACTATCCCTGCTATCGCCCCATCCGGCATCGATGGCAAGAAAGCGAACACCGTTACAAAAATGATATATCAGGGATACGCCAACCAGCCAGATAGAAACTTTACCTAACCCAGAATGCAGCCATGCCGATACGATTCCAAAATTATCTTCACTACCGGTCATGCCACGCAACAACCACAAATAGAGCGGTACAAACAGAACCAGAACCAGACCGCTGATCCGGTGCCCGATACTGGCAACCATACCCACATGCCAGCGATAAATGGACAAACGAGGAGAAAGTGGGCCCTGCGGATTTTTTGGTCTATATGGCATCTGACCTCCAAAAACTAGTGTAGTTAGCTCATTGCTATATAACCAGCTTAATCTCTCACATTTTCTTTTTCGATTCCCTGACGTGCTACGGCAACCAGTCCGGCCAGCTCACCGGCCAGATACCATCCCCCTTCTGCTCCGGCCTTGGCATGCAGCGCCACACTTGATGAAATCAGTTCAGCAAGTGTGGCCCCATCACCTTTGCGACGGGCAAGCTGAGCTGCGATCATGCCCGAGAGCACATCGCCGGATCCTGCAACGGCCAAATGAGGCGAGCCGAATGGATTAAGATAAACATCGCGTTCAGGTGAAGCAACCAGTGTTTCTGAGCCTTTCAGTACCACCCAGCATTCATAGCGGGCCACCAGATCAAGTACAGCCTGCTTACGGTCATCCTGAACAGTTCCGACATCACTGCCGAGCAATCTCGCTGCCTCTCCGGGATGCGGTGTGATCACTGTAATAATTTTCCGATCTTTGAGTTTTTTCTGAAGAGCAAGGCTTGCAGCGATCATATTAAGCGCATCTGCATCCAGCACCATCGGAACATCATTTTCGAGCAGGGAACTTAACAGTTCATCACGCCCTCTTCCCCAGCCGGGACCTGCAACAATAGCATCTGCCCTTTGCCAGGCAGTTGAGGATTCCGGATGCGCCATCACTTCAAGGTTTGCTGATGCAACCACAGGCCAGACCTCATCCGGGCAGGCTATACTGGCCAGACCGGCACCTGCAGCATAAGCCCCTAAACCTGCCAACTGAGGCGCTCCGGTATATCCGACAGAACCGCCAAACACCCATACATGACCAAAAAAACCTTTATGGGAAAGCCGGGGCCTCGGAGGCCAGGCTGCATTGAGGTATTCATCATTGATCAGACAGGTACTGTTTACGCAAAAACAGTCTGCATCATCCTCACAATCACACGAGGCATGCCATGATGCCTGAATAGTTTCATCACTAATGCCGATATCGGCAACATCAAGCAGCAAACCGGTATAATCACGCCCCTCATTTAACCAATGTCCCCACTTCGAGGCAGCAATGGGAATCGTGTAATCAGCCTTCACAGCCGCTCCGAGAACCTTGCCACTGTCAGAACAGATACCACTGGCAATATCGATACTCAATACTGGCCTGTCTATAGCATTAATACGACCTGCGACCTGACCCATCAGGCCATCAAGGTTACGACTGAGACCTGTACCAAAGAGCGCATCAACAACCATCACCGACCGATTCAACCAACGATCCAGAACACTAATATCATCCAGCGAGCAAGCTTCGCGGACCTTTACCCCGGCCTGAACCGCCAGATCAGCATGGACACGGCTATCACCGAGAATGGAATCAAAGGGAATCAGCGTAATAATAGTCACAGGAATACGTCGATTGCGTAGATGGTGAGCCGCTGCAAAACCATCCCCACCATTGTTCCCGGGACCGGTAACAATGACAACGCGCCCATAATCAGGAATGCGCTCAAGCACAACAGAAGCAATCGCTCGCCCTGCTCGCTGCATAAGTGTAAATCCGTCGGTTCCTTCACTGATAGCCACCTGATCTGCCCGGCGCATCTGCTCAGCGGTTAAAATACGTGTTACACTCATACAATCCCCCTTTCCTCAGTCAATCATCCCCTTTCATCCTCACAGGTTCCCACTTATAAAGCATCCATGTCAATAAAAAAGCCCCCAATGTATCAGCCAACCAATCGAAAACATCAGCCTGCCGTCCTTCAATAAAGGACTGATGCCACTCATCGCTAAAGCCATAGAGGGAACAAAAAAGAACGGTCACGATAGCCAGTTTTGTAACGGCCAGATGCGGATGAAAGGCACGCCAAAAGAGCCCGGCCATCAAACCATAGGCTGCCCCGTGGATGAGCTTATCCTGCAGATCAAAGACATGGGGAACAGGAAGTGCTGGCTGGTGTGATAAAAAGAAAATCAGACTGCAATAGAGAAACAACAGCAATGCCCAAAACAATCCGGGCAACGGATTACTCATAGGGTATTAGACCCCAAAGAAGCACTAGCCTCAGCTACTGCAAACGCGAGCGCTACGCCCTCATCATCAGTCAGGGATATATGGACACGGATAATGCCCTGCTCTTTCGCCACTTCACGTGCAACCCCGTGCAAGGTTATTTCAGGCTTGCCAGAAGCTTGATGTATCGTTTCAATATGATGCATGGCAATGCCTCGGCGAAAACCGGTGCCGAGTGCTTTGGATACAGCCTCTTTAGCAGCAAATAGCATGGCAAAACGACGGGCAGGATTTCCCTTGGCACGCGACTGAGCGATTTCATGCTGCGTATATATACGCTCGATAAAACGATCGCCAAACCGCTCAAGGCTACGCTCGATCCTGCTTATCGCGATGCGATCAACACCGACGCCGCTAATCAAGAGTCCATGACCGCCTTGAAATCAGCCACCGCCTGCTCAAGCCCCTTGAATATCGCATCAGCCACAATGGCATGGCCGATATTCAGCTCTTCAACTTCAGCAATCGCACAGATCGCAGGTGTATTCTCAATCGTCAGTCCGTGGCCTGCATGTACAATCAGTCCGATATCACTGGCAAGCTTTGCGCCCTCAGCAAGCGCAGCCAACTCTTTTGCCTGCGCCTCACCAGACAGGTTTGCATAATGACCTGTGTGCAACTCAACTACTGCTGCACCGATCGCCTTGCTAGCCCTGATCTGGGCAGGAATTGGATCAATGAACATCGATACACGCACACCAGCTTTGGATAAACGCCCGACAATGCCGGTTAGCCTATCCTGATGAGTCACCACATCCAGACCACCTTCGGTTGTCAGCTCTTCACGTTTCTCCGGCACCAGACAACACGCCAGTGGCTTCAAGCGTTCGCAAATGGCCACCATCTCATCAGTAGCTCCCATCTCCATATTCAGATGCAAGCCCGGAATAGCTGCCAGTCGTTCGATATCGTGATCCTGAATATGACGGCGATCTTCACGCAGATGTGCTGTGATACTTCCTGCACCACCAGCCAGACACACTGCAACCGCATCAATCGGATCCGGATAGTTGGTACCACGTGCCTGACGGATCGTTGCAATATGATCGATATTTACACCAAGATTAATCATGTTCCCTTCCTTCATATTCAAAACTAATATTCAAATTTTTCACCACCGAGTACACAGAGTACACAGAGGAAAATCAATAGACATCTGACTCTCTCGACGCTGAGCGTACAAGTATGAGTTTACTCTCGATACGCAGCTAGCAATTCAAATCATTTTCCAACGCTACTCCACAGAGGTCGCCAGCTTTCACCGTGGAAGATCAACAACTCCAACGACGGTCCTCAATGGCTTTTGCCTTTCCTCTGTCTCTTCCGCGTCCTCTGTGATGGGCAGGACGCCCGCATGCCGAGAGCGTATGGATGCGCAAGAACGGCCGGTGAAAAAGTATTACATTTTACCCCTTAAAACTGTCTGTAGCCTTGATACCATGCTCTTTCAATACCAGACGAATAATCTCCCGCCATGCTCTACTACTCGGCTCTGATATCATCACGCGATCACCAGCCAAGACGGCTGTGATTGATTTGCGCAGACCCGCAGATATTTCCATACCTTTTCCGCATGCGCCACACAGCAGGTGCCCCTGCTGCCAGAACATACTACCCTCAACCTGCTCAGAACAGTGCCAGCAGTGCGACAAATCTCCCAGCCAGCCTGCATTTTCCAGAAGATGCCAGACAGCCGCGAGTAGCCCCTGACTATTGGATGATGCTAATATCTGCAGTGATGACCTCAACTCAGAAAAGCCGTGCGGATCCCCTTCCTGATAGAGACGCGACGCAATAGCCACAATCTCCTGCCCATCGAGAACCTGAGTGGTCTGCAGCAGTGCTGCACCTCGTTGAACATCAGTCAGTGTACCCATACCTGTCCTGCCCGGTCGCCAGCTAATATCCAGCGTATAGAGTGGTTCAAGCGTTGCACGAAAAGCACTCTTCGGACGCCTTGCCCCTCTCGCCATCAGACTTATACGGCCATGATGTTCAGTAAAAAAATGACAGATTAAAGAGGTTTCACTGTAGGGAATACGCCTGACCAGCAGCGCCCTGTCGGTCATTTCAGCCATAGCAGAATAGTTTACCGTTCTTTAGCGAAACATTCATCAGGATATAAATCTGATTTGTACAGGCTTAGTTATCAGTGCCAAGACCGAGATCCGTGAGTTTACCTGGATGATTAAACCAGTCTTCATCCACCTTAACCCAGATATTAAGACGCACTTTACAACCCAGAATCTCTTCCAAACCAAGGCGAGCTTTGGTGCCGACAGTTTTCATACTGCCGCCACCTTTTCCGATTAGCATCGGCTTGTGGCGCTCGTTACCAACCAGAATAACAGCCTCAATTTCAATAGCATCATCACACTCTTCAAAGCGTTCAATATCCACGGCAGTTTGGAATGGAATCTCCTGATGCATGGAGAGAAACACCTGTTCGCGTACATATTCAGCAGCCAGTTGCCTCTGACTCTGGTCGGTAAACCAATCAGGGTCATGGATTGCAAGCTGTACAGGCAGATATTTTATCAACTCTTTAAGCAGACTATCGGTCTGGGTACCTTTCCGGGCTGATAGTGGGATATAGCATTTTGCCCCGGGATCCAGCTTCTGTAACTGCTGCAAACGCGGCAGCAATCTTCCTTTGTCAGCCCGATCTACCTTGTTTAACACATGAATGCGAGGCTGTTCAAGGCGGCCATCGGCAAAACGTTCTATCAACTGCTTCGTCGGCATATCAAGTGATTTGCTGGCATCCTGCATAATAGCCAGCACATCAGCCTCTTCTGCTGCTGCATAAGCAACGCGCACCATATTCTTGTTCAGCTGCTGGGCCCCCTTGTGAATACCCGGCGTATCTACAAATATAATCTGGCATTTTTCATCAGTGTAGATGCCAAGAATACGGTGACGCGTGGTCTGAGGCTTGGGCGTAACAATCGCCACCTTTGCACCAATGAGATAGTTCATCAACGTCGATTTACCGACATTGGGCACTCCCAACAGTGCTACGGTTCCGCAACGGAACTCTGTTTCATTTACGTTTTCAGTTTCTGCCATGCCTGCTCCGCCGCTTCTATCTCAGCCATTTTTTTACGCTCACCGGAACCGGTTCCCACCAGCTCCCCTTTCACACTACATTTTGCCTCAAAACGGGGATTACACCCAACACCGCGATCTTGTAATTCATATTCAGGCAGGCCCCAGCCATTAGCCTGAGTCAGTTCCTGCAAGCGGGACTTGGCATCGCGGGTATTCACCTGATCGATCTGCTTCAACATCGATTGCCATGCCTGCTTCACAACCTTGCGTGCAGGCTCCCAACCACCATCTTCGAATATCGCCCCGATCACCGCTTCAACGGCGTTGGCTGCAATCGAAGGAGACTTGATACCTTTCGCCGTACGTTCGCCTTCACCGACATACAGTTCCGCAGTCAACTTCCACGTTAAAGCCACCTCATACAGGCTCTCTTTGCGCACAAGTGCTGAGCGCATACGGGAGAGATCCCCTTCCGTTTTTTCGGGAAACCCTTGATGCAACAATTCTGAAATCACCAGCCCGAGCACTGCATCACCAAGAAACTCCTGGCGCTCCATATGCGGCTTTTCCGAGCCTGCACTGGCAGAGCGATGGGTAAGCGCACGCTTAAGTAGTGCCCTGTCTAAAAAACTGTAACCTATTCTGGCTTCGAGATCGGCAGTCTGTTTTGATCGACTTTCCTGTGAACCCTTCTCCGCTGATCCACTCACGGATCAACCGATCCGGTAATAGCATAAGGTTCAAACTCAATATCCAGACGCACTTTATCACGCATGATATCCAGCCCGTTCAAATCATCCGGATGATAACTGCCATCTGCATCACGCGCTTCAACACTGCCCAGCGGCCAAATTGTCACCTGATAAAATGACGAAATCTCCAGCGCACTGCCCGTCGCTTTAATGCTCAGGTTATCGAAGAATTCCTCAGGGAAGTCATCAGATGTAATATATTTCAATTCAAACAACTTGTTCATCTGTTTACGAGCTTCTTCTGCAGATGCTGTCCGCTTGTTTTCTACCAACAGCTCAAACACATCCTCTGCCTGCCAATGATTATAATGAGCCTGAAAAACAAGAAAACCGTTCCAGACCAGTGTAACAAGCAGTGTTAGCCAGAGCAGAAATTTAATCATAGAGAAACCGCGCTCATGATGCCCCGACAGATCACGGTCCATAGCAGAAAAACTATTACTCAATCAGATGACCGATACGATCCCACCGTACCGTTCCTTTCACGCTATCCCAGGACCACCAGACGATCGCTGCACGACCTACCATGTAGGACTGCGGAACAAAGCCCCACCAGCGTGAATCTTTCGAATTATTACGGTTATCGCCCAAGGCAAAATAATGTCCTTCTGGCACTGTCCATTCACCATCACGAATGGAGAAGTCCTTGATCAACACCTTATGTTTGATGCCATTCAGGTTCTCTTCATGCTGAACCGACACATCAAGGCTGCCATCAGCCATGTAATAAGCGCGATTGCCTTCCACTGACAATGCCATTTCAACACCGTTCACGCTCAGTCTGTTGCTGTCATAAACGATCTTGTCACCGGGGATGCCGACGATACGCTTGATATAATCCTTACTCTTGTCTTCAGGGTAGATGAATACAGCAACATCTCCGCGCTCAACCTGTTTGGGTATCAACTGAATATCGGTCATCGGAATTTTTAAGCCGTAGGGGTAGCGCAGTACAAAGAGATAATCACCAATCTCCAGCGTAGGAATCATACTGGAAGATGGAATCTTGAAGGGTGCTACAATAAAGCTGCGAATCACTATCGCCATCACTGCAATCACCAACAAGCTTTCCAGCCATTCCCGCCAAATCGGTTTTTTATCACTCATCATTTAGCTCCCGTCGCCCAGCTTCAGCACGGCCAGGAATGCTTCCTGAGGTACATTCACACTACCGATCGACTTCATCCGTTTTTTACCAGCTTTCTGCTTTTCCAACAACTTGCGTTTGCGCGAGATATCACCGCCGTAACACTTGGCTGTCACATTCTTACGTACACCCTTTACCGTTTCCCGGGCCAAGATACGACTACCAATTGCAGCCTGCAAGGGTACATCAAATTGATGACGCGGAATCAGTTCACGCAGTTTTTTCACCAGATCACGGCCTCGTGACTCGGCAATGGAGCGATGAACAATCAGCGAGAGTGCATCAACAGGTTCAGCGTGAACCAACACATCAAGCTTCACCACATCACTGACAACGAAATCAGAAAGCTCATAATCCATCGATGCATAACCGCGCGAAACCGATTTAAGCTTGTCGTAAAAATCAATAACCATCTCAGCCAGTGGTATCGAGTAAGTAAGCATCACACGCCCCTGCCCGATAAATTTCATATCCTGCTGCATACCGCGTCGTTCCTGACACAGCTTGATCATTGCACCGACAAATTCTTCCGGCATAAATATATTGGCCAGCACTGTCGGCTCTTCAATACGATCAATTTCCTGTGGTTCAGGGAACTCACTCGGATTAGATATCTCAATGGTCGTGCCATCGCTGTTATGGATGCGGTAAATCACACTCGGTGCGGTGGTAATCAGATCGAGATCATATTCTCTCTCCAAACGTTCCTGCACGATTTCCATGTGCAACATGCCCAGGAAACCACAACGGAAACCCAGCCCCAGTGCAGAGGACGATTCCGGCTCAAAGGTAAAGGCAGGGTCATTCATATTCAGTTTTTCCAGAGAGTCACGCAGATCATTATAATCGGCGGAATCCACAGGGTAGAGGCCTGAAAATACCATTGCCTTGGGTTCGCGGTAGCCGGGCAACGCTTCAGTCGCACCATCTTTCAATGTTGTGACCGTATCACCCACTTTCAAATCAGCCAGTGTCTTGATACCACCAATCAGAAAGCCCACTGCTCCTGAGTTCAGCTGCGGGGTAGAAAATGGTGCCGGAACAAAATAACCGACATCCTGAACTTCATAGGATGCTGCTGTCGGCATCGACATCAGACGGAACCGATCACCCTTTTTCACCGTACCTTCAAATACGCGAATCAGTGCTACCGCACCCACATAGGAGTCAAACCAGGAATCCACCACCAGCGCACGCAAGGGTTGATCATCGAGATTCTCAGGTGGCGGAATATGCTCAACAACCGCTTCCAGCACTTCCGCAATACCTACACCTGTCTTGGCAGAAATAGGCAGGGCATAGGATGCATCCAGTCCGATTACATCTTCGATCTGACGTTTGGCTTCATCAATATCAGCACTGGGCAGATCAATTTTGTTAATCACCGGAATAATTTCGAGATCGTTATCCATCGCCAGATAAACATTGGCCAGCGTCTGTGCTTCCACACCCTGAGCCGCATCGACAATCAGCAGCGCACCTTCACAGGCCTGCAGTGAACGGGATACTTCATAGGTGAAATCCACGTGGCCCGGGGTATCAATCAGGTTAAGCTGATACACCTCACCATCATTGGCCTTGTAGTTCAAGGTAGCTGTCTGCGCCTTGATCGTAATACCGCGTTCCTGTTCCAGGTCCATCGAATCAAGAACCTGCTTGGTTTTCATCTCACGCTCGGAGAGTGTACCTGTGAACTCGATCAAACGATCAGCAAGGGTAGATTTGCCATGATCAATATGGGCAATAATAGAAAAATTGCGAATGTGGGTTTGCTTTATCTTACTCATTGGTGCGGCAGTGTAGCGATGCACGGATGCCTGCGCCATAAGGTTATGATACGCATTAGAGTCCGGCCTGAACTTTAGCCCCTTCAAACCCTGACTATAGCATCCAATATCCGTCTGAATTTATCAGAGTAATGTTATCTGGAGAAAACATCACCAGCCCAGAAATACCCTAGTTCAGGCCTTCACCTCAAGCAGGCTTTCCCAGATATGTTCCCGGCCTGTATACAGATCTCGGGAAAGCATCGGATCGCCTTTAAGCAGGTCGACCATTTTCAACAACAGACTATCAAAGCTGCTGCGTACCTCGGCAAGTTTCACCTCAAGCAGGTCCTGTTCACGGTAGCGATGAATATCATCCACCAGACCAACTATGTCATTGCGAATCTCCAGTTTGGTAAACAAACCGATAGCCTTGCTGCTTTTTAACCGCAGTTTGAGTGTATCCAAATCCACTGCAACCTGATTCTCTTCAGCGTTGACCTGCGTCTGTTTAATCGGGCTTGAAACCTGCTTGTTCATCTTCGCCTTCCCCACGCTACTCAATGTAATCTTTTTTTTCGGCTGTTCGGAAACAGTAAACTCCACCTTGAACACCTGCACTTCTGGAACAGTTTGTATTGCAACAGAATGTATCGCAACAGGTTGCTCTGCTGCAGCAAGCGGGAAAGCCAGCATCAGCACAACCAAGCAGGTAACCATTACTACAATGATGTCCACGATATTCGGATAACTTGCTGTTCGCACCTTATTCATGGGTACAGTTTAGGCAAAAGTGAATCATGCGGGTAGATGCAAACTTTCCTCCCCTGTGTCGTTTATTTCCCCTGTAGCCTGGAAATAATGATCTCTGCTGCAATCTCGGCCCCATCACCGGAGATAGGAGGAAATGATCCCGGGTGGCCAGCGGCCCCTTCCAGTGCATCTAACCAGTGGCCAGCAGCAAAATCGCCCCGATGCATGCCACAACTTGGAAATTTATCCATCAGCCAGCCTTTTAGCATGGGGTATTCGGGAAAATCAGGGCGCTCCACCCAGGCCATGGGTGTGCCTGTAGTCCAGCATTCCGCCAGCACGCCGTAACCGGGCTTACATACCACCACATCAACAAATGGCATCACATCCAGCGCTGACAAATTCGGACCAAACACGATAGAAGTGACATTACCCGGTGCATCAGAAACGGCCGGAATCAGAAACTGCCAGTCATCCATATCGGCCAGCGCCTGCAGATCAAATGCCGGCTGATTTGACCCGCCGAATACAACCAGTGCTGTTTTCGGCCTTATTTTCTCAAACGGCCTGTCCATTTTCTCCGGAGTGCCTGCAATCAAGGGAATCTCTTTTCGCTGTGAAAACACCTGCATATCCATAGCCATCGGTGGCGTAAGCAGCAGATCACACTGGCTATAAGCCTGTTTCAGTTGCTCAAGGGGCGGATCGGTGGCCTCCAACCAGTAAGAATAGATGGTGTACCAGTCCAGCGTTGCCACTCCTATCCCCGCAATACCCAGCGCTTTTGCAGCAGGAAATGCCAGCGGCGAAATATCAGATATCACCAGATCTACATGAAATATTTTGAGCAGAGCGATTTCCCTGATGATCTGATCATCCATTCCATCCATCCATTGCCTTAGTCCGGCAATGGATGCCTCACGATCCTCCTCAATAGCAGTTTTCTGAACCACACCGACATCCACAGCGCTCTGTTCAATCTCAAAATCGAACATCAGGCGTGCTTTAATTTCCTCTTTCGGTAAAGAACAGCGAATCAGAAACTGACAATCAGGGTGTTTATTGTGGATATGTATCAGAACCGGTGCCATCTGGGCCAGATGCCCGAAACCATGGCCGGAGATATAGGCTGCAATTTTCATACCTCACAGGCTAGAGCTTAAAAAGCTGTCAGGTCAAATCTATAGATAACCTTGCAGTTCAGATTATCTCTGGAAACGGGCATAGCAACTGGCCCGATCATTGCTATCATTTCAGCAGAACAGGAATCAATGTGATGGAGTATCCCATGAAACAGTACAAACCGGGCTGGCAGAATATAGTGGCGGCAACAGTTTTATTAAGCTTATCCAGCTGCGCCAATATTCAGGATATGTATGACACCACAACAACCACACTGTTCGCAGGCATGCCGGAAAAAGAGAGTTACACATCTACCGCCAATGATATCACCAGCCGTATGCTGCGCGTGGATCGGGCGATGGACAGAAATGTGGCAAGAAATGCACTGATGCAGGAACTAATTACCGAATCAGACCAGGTATGTGATAGCCGACTTGCAAGTGTTCCGGAACAGGTTGAGGGCTGGAAGTTGAAATCGAAGAAGAATGATACCCTGAATTCAACACTGGAAAACGGAATCGGACAGAGGGTGCTGGATGCAACCAACCCTGAGCTTGCCTTGAAACAGCCGGATCGCTCCAATCAACCGAAAAAGGTACTGGGTGAAGCCATCGTCTCCATGATTAAAAAGAATCGTGAACATACCCGAACCATCCTTAAGAACAGGGAGGAGATGGACATCCACCGCTACTCGGTCAAGCAGGCCATGCAGGATATACAGACCTATCACCGCTCTTGTGACCCTGAACTGGGCATCTCAGAGGTGGTACGTGCAACGTCCCGACGCATGACAGCAGCAGAGAAACAGGCTGAAATCGAATCGCTGATGTTATTGCGTCAAACGCTGATGAAACAGGGCTTAAGTACCCGTTCCGTACAACAGAAAATTGATGCAGTGATTCTAGCCGACTAGGTTAACCCACCCCATTCGGGACAGGCCGATCAACTGTTACTTCAAGGGGCCAGAGCCAGAAATGTGCCGCCATTACGTTTTGTAACCTCTCGCATTAGAATAGAGAAACGGTTGCTTGCGTAACCGGACATAAACCCGACCGCATGAATTTTAGCCAGTTTTTTGCCCGTGACCTTATTGGTATTCAGATCTCCCAGCGTATCAATCACAGCATCATAGGATGAGCCTGTATAGTCATCTCCGAATATATAAATAGAGAGAGAAATGTTCTTTTTCGCATAGCGCTTAAGCGCAACTTCAAGCCCTTCCACAGGACTACTATTGGAGGCGCTGCGCCATGTCCCGAACACCCGCATCACACCTTTGCGCCTTTGCGGTGAATCAGGAATCCATTTCCCCGCATAACTGGACATCAGATGAATACCATTATCATTCATAATCTGAAACCCCTTCACTTCAGGGTGAATCTTTAAAACGTTAAGCACCTCTTTGGATACACGATCCCATATACTGATCATACTGCCTGAAGTATCGACGATGAAGATCACATAATCACTATCAACGGGGATACCACCGACTTCCGCATCCCTTTTGAGGGATGAGCTTGGTGTGATTGATGCACGTTTGATCGAGGATTGAACAAGGGACAGACCTTCAAGGTCACCGTCAAGTTTTTCAAGTTCATTCGTTTTTTCACCAAGGTGCTGTTTTGCAGCTAACTCGCTAGCCTCAAGCGATGCCTTGATCTGTTTGAGTCTGGCCAGCTCCTGTTGTTGCTTTTCAAGCTCCCTGCTTGCGTTAGAGACACTCCCCTCAGTATTGATCACCTGCTGTAATAATGCTGTAGTTGCATTCAAATCCACCGGGTCTGTAGCCTCTAAAGGCTTGGATATCAGAACCAGCAGTACCACCGCTGCAAAAGCGGAAGAGATAATATCCAGAAAGGATATCGTAAACAGCTCAAGGTCTTCTCTGCGTGGTCTCATGGCCAACTCGCAGCCGGGCTAATCAACAGCCCTCCCGTTGCAGCAGTCCAGCGCCAATATTCCGGAGCGGCTTGTGGATCCCCTTCTATCGGCAGAAGAATGACATTGACTTTGGTGCCTCTGGCAGGCGCACTCTCCACAATAGAATGCCGGAACAGCTTGACGCGACAGTCACCTGAGATGGTGTTGGACTTGCCCAACAGGGAGCCACAGGCTGCAAATGGATTCAGACTCGCATATCTCGATTGTCCCGCAGTCGGCAGCCCATCGGTCACCAGATAAATATCCGTTGGTTTAAGTCCAGCCGCCACTTGTAATCCATGCTGCAAATTCGTTGAACCAGTGGGTATGAGGCTGTCCAGGTCGCTATAAACCATGCCGACACGCTTGCCATCACGACTACTGAACCAGCCACCACTACCAAGCACCTTCGCCTGTTTATGATATGCCACAACAGCAACCTGACTACTCTTGGGGGCTCGGGCGATCAACCAGCGTAGCGTGCGTTTCGTGCGCTGCCATTTGGGAGCACTTTTTTTCTCGCTATCAGCACTATTTTTACGACGGATAATGTCGATAAGCTTTTCGTCAGTCATCGATGCGCTGCTATCAACAAGAAAGAGAATTTTAGGCCCCTCAACTTTGATACCCATCACATAATTTTCTTCACCTCCGACATCGCTTGCCACAACATCATCTTTGTTGGCACCGGGTGAGAGTTTAATACTCTCTTTGACCGATGACATTGCCATTCTCTTTTGCGAGACCACATCACTGGTCTGCGACAGATCAGCTTTCAGCGCCGCAATTTTCGCCTGGATGCTGGCAATCGCTGTTTTTTCAGCCAACGTACTCTGAGCAAGCTCAGCAGCCGATTGCTTCTGCTGCATTTTCTGCTGCTCAAGGCGTGCCGCATCTGCCTGCAAAAGATCAAGCTCTGGAGCTGCTTGATCCACATCCTGTTTCACCAGAATCAGGACAAGGATAATCGCACCGAGGCCTGAGGCCATGATGTCCAGAAATGCAATATTAAACCCTTCAGTTTTGCGGTGGCGTTTCAGAGGGGAGCTCTACTCAGAAATCCGTTTCAGCAGAAACTTTTCACAATAAGCCTGCGTATCCACTACCAGTCCATCCTGCAAACGCAGTAACTGATGCAGCAAAAACATCAATAATATACTGATAAGCAGCGCAACAAAGGTGGAGTTAAAAGCCAGACCCAAGCTGTTAGTCATGCCACTAATGTCGCCTGCCAGAGCCTGATCTGCCTGAGCAAGTGCACCACCGATACCCCTGACTGTGCCGATAAAACCGATGGATGGGATCGCCCAGATCAGATAACGAATCATCGAATTTTCTGCTTCCTGACGAATAGCCAGTGCTTCGATACTGGATTCCACCGCATCAGAGGTATGCTGTACATTACTGGTAATCAGATAACGCCTGAGGCTGGCAGTCAAGGCGATCACCAGAGGGGTATCTCTGATCTCAGCAGGCAGTTTCGCCAGATTAGAGAGCGCTGTTTTCAGATCAGAACCATTTTCACCACTATCTTCCAGAAAATCAACTTTGAACAGATACTGGTTTTTCAGTATAGCCAGACACTTGCTCACAATCAGGAATCCGGCCCACAACATCAGGATAATACAGATCTCCTGCTCGTAATCCTTCAAAATCACCAGCATATCGCGTGGTGCAGACTGGCCTGCTTCTCTGGCTGCCTGCATGATCAATTCAGCCTGAGGTCGAACAAAACCGATATAAGCAAGATGTACTGTAATAGCGCTCACCAGCAGCGCGACAAGGTTTTTAATCATCTGTGACATCAGATGTCCACCGGGAAACTGGCTGCTGAATTCAGCTGGATGGACTGCATGGCTGCATCTGCGATGCCGCTAAACAGAGCTATTGCACCGAGAGCAAGCATAACCAACAAGATCACAGCTGCCCTTTTACTGATTTGAGTGCCGCGTGAAGCAGCTATTGCGGGGATCATAACTTTTCCTAAGCCTCTACTTTTGGCCATTCATGCCTCCATATACATACCTTGCAACTCTAAAGCCTATATCATCGCGACCTGCTTTTTCACCCTCGCGATAGGATGCCCTGAGTTCGGTCACTCTTCCCGAGCGCCAATTTGAACCTTTAACCGTGTGCGTATCTCCTGAAGACTCACCCAGAGGATCACGCTCCGCACGCTGCCCCTGAGGCGGTGTTAACGTATACACATCATGAACCCATTCACTGACGTTACCTGTCAGATCATACAAACCTGATTGCTCAGCCGGATAACTCCCGACCGGAGCTATCCCGGCAAAACCATCAGAATAATTCGGCACATAATGCGAGGTGCTTCCCCTGGCCGATTCATCGGCAATATTACCGGACTTCTCCGGTATCGTGGTTTCATCACCCCATGTGAACCTGCTCTGTTTGGGTTTGGATGCTTTTCTGGCCAGCCATTCCCATTCAGCCTCACTCAGTAGCCTGTAGCCATCAGAGATAATATTTGAGCCACGCAATCGGCCATCACGAATATCGTAGAAGGGAGTTCTCTTCTCCTGCAAGCTCAACCAGTTGCAATATTGGGCAGCCTCGATCCAGCTAAGCGAAGTGACAGGTAGTTTCCCGGCCCCCGCGACTTTTTTGTAGCGCCCGTACTGGGCCCGACTGACCTCGTGTCTGGATACATAAAATGGCATTGTCAGCTCTACAGCTCTCAAAAACTCATTGGCGCGCTGACCCTTCTCATGACGGGGTGCTCCCATCACAAAGCTATCATCGGGGTCAAACCGTTGAAGCTGCATACCTACCGAGTTGGTTACCATTTTTGGAGCCTGAGCAAGCCTTGCCTGCTTCTCCGTCTGCAATACCACCTTGATTTGTTGTGCTGACCTGCTGCTCGGGGTCAGGGTCCTGATATATGAGCGGTAACCCTGCTTGTGTAATTCCAATCTGTAGGGATGTGCAGGCAGTTCGAGTTTCAGCGGTGTATGACCGACCTGCTTTCCATTGAGCGATACAGTCGCATTCGGCGTAGCAAAAAAACTGACCTTGCCAAATTCAGGTTTCAAAGTGAAAGACAGTTTTTTCTCAGATCCCGAATGCACCGATAGCGTTCTACTTTGCGAAAAATATCCATCCTTAAGATAGACCAGAGAGTGATTCACACCGGCCTTAACCGGCAGTACTGTACCGGGCCTTATTTCTTTACCATTTAAAAGCAGTCGGCCTCCTGATGGAGAGACCCGGACAGACAAAAGAGCATCATTCTCAGCCAGTCGATAATCACGTTGAATCTGTGTTTCAACATTGGTGATCTCAACATCTTCAGTAATCGTCTGATAACCCTCATACCCTGTCTCAATGCGGTAACTGCCGCCCCCCTTCGTTAATGAGAGCGGAGATTTTCCAACAAGCTTTCCATTGATATGTATGCTTGCACCAACTGGTACCGTATTGATATTCATGCCACCAACAAGCTCTTCCAGCTCAACCGCACGCTCCAGAGCCTTACCGCGTTGTATCATGACAGGGATGCTCATTTTCCGATAATAAGGACTGTCAATTTCAACAACATGTTCACCTGCGAGCAGTTCCTGCTCCAGAGCCCCGGCAACAGCCACAAGCCTACCATTTATAAACCAGCGTGTTTTCTCTGACACTGGTATCGTTGAGATACTCAGTTGCCCGGGAAGCTCTGATAATTCAACGATGACCCTGCCACCTGTTTCAGACGCACTGAGCGTTTTTCGTTGAGACACAAAACCCGCAGCAGAAACCTCAACTGTTGGGTTTCCAGTCAGGGAATAGACGCTGCTGCCGACTGTGATACCAAAGCCATCAATCATGCCAAGAACAGCTTCCTGTCTGGCATCTTCCGGCTGAACATCTATCACACTGCCTTTGGAGAACACAACAAGAACCAGTAAAAAAAACACCACAATAACAAGCGAGAATCCGGCAATAGCAAATAACTGTCTCTGACGGGATTTCTGACGCAGCAATTCAGCAGTGATTCTATCAATGTGGCTGGACTCGCCAGGTTTTTCATTTACCGGCTTGGATGATTCAGATTCGCTCATCACAGATGACCTCGACTTTCAGTGATGTAACTCCAACAGGAAGTCGCAACTCAACCAGCTTGGACTTGTAACCGGAGCGGCTGCCTTCGAATGTGTACAGACCGGGTTTCAACCGGATCTCACGACCGCTTGTCAGCCCTATTTTGCCAACGCCTCGAACCAGGATATAGGTTTGATTATCTGATTTCACATACACCGGAAGCTTCACACTCATCTTGGCGAGCAACCCCTTCAACTCAGCGCTTTGCGCAGTCAGAGATTTGCTGTTTGATGCAAAAATATCGGCCTGACGCACCGTATTCTGAGCTGCTGCGAAAATATTTCTGGATGCCAGTCTCTCAGCCTGATTGATATAAGAGGCAACACTCTGTTGTAAGCTCACCATTCTATTCGACAACTGCAATCCGTCGAGCACACGTTTATCCTTGTGATGCCGCTTCGATCCCTCAAGATAGAGACTCTTTGCTCTGCTCCAGTCATCTTCAGCTATGGCCTTTTTACCCTGTCGAACAAGCTGCTTCAGATCCAGCTCAGCTGCTCTTTTATCTATAGCCTGATTCAAAATGCCCAGTTCCGAACGACCGGGAAAAAGAGCCGCTGCTTTTTTATAGTTGAGTCTGGCTGCTGCAATTTCATTGTTTTCCACACTCACCAGAGCACGCGAAATCAATAAGGAAAATTGCTTTTCCCTGATGCTTTCGGCCAGCAGGTCACGTCGCTGTTTCAGACCCACCCTGTCAGGGGCCATGTTGACGGCTTCTGCAAGGTACAGATATTCCTTGTCCGGATTGTTTTCTACCTTTGCAACATCAGCCTGTTTCAGCACACGTATCAGTTCAGGTAGCACCTCGATCTTCTTTTCAACTGCCTGTGCCTGAAGATCACCTGGCTTTAACTGTAAAGCTTTTGTGATATGAAGCCTGGCCTGAGTATAGTCATCCGCACCTAACCCCTGTTTTGCCCTGTCCATTGCCGCATCAAAAAGCTCTTGCCTTTGACTCAGAATAGAGCGTGTAAGAACGTCCAGTTGCGTCACTTTTTCAAGTGCATCAGCATAATCACCCATAGCAAAGGATGAGATCGTTGCCTGCTTCTGTGAAGCCAGCTCCACATCTTTTTCCGGATTCCAGATTTTCAGGTTTGCTCCTGCAATCTCCGGTTCAAGCTTAGACTCGTAAGCCTGCATGCGCTGCATAAACTGTGTTCTGAGGCCTGACTGATCTACAGTTGATTGTTCAAGTCCAGATGGAGCAAGAGTCGATTGCTTAACGGTGGGCTGATTTTTGTTCACAGCCAGAGTCTGTCGGGAAGAAACCTTCTCAGCTTCAGTGTTAAACAGAGAAACCATGACTATAACGACAACACAGATGGCGAGAAAACCAAGCAGAAAGAGAAGCACACGGTTTCTCTGCGTGGTGCTTGATTCACTTGCCTGCCGTAGTTTTTCTTCAAGCATCAGAGTTGAACATCCGGTGTGAGTTCCTGCTCATACAGACTTTTCAGGAAGGCCCGCCATTCGGCAAATTGCTCTTTTGCACTACCTGTTAATTTTGTAGTTGTTTCATCAAACTCAATGACCTGAGGTGCCATTTCACCATCAATGGACTGCCCTAACTCATCCAGTGCATCTTTGTGAAATTTCGACTCCTGACTCATCGTGGAGCTTTCGCTCAGCATACCAGCACCAACAGCACCGGCCACAGTAGCTGCGGTCGCACCACCTACGGCTCCCCCTACATTGTTTGAACTGGCACCGGCAAGCGCGGCCAGCACGGAAAGTGCAATCAGACCAACGCCTGCGGCGGCCTTGCCAATCGCAGCATTTCTCGCCTCACGAGCAGCACTGATTTCATCAAAGCTCTGCTTCTGCCAAAGCAGATAACTGTCATCCATCTTACGGCTGAACTGCTCATAATGCGGCTGCATGCGATCAGTAAACAACTGATCCCGAATCCGGATCGACTTGACTCGCTTAAGCATGTTATCCCCCTCATCAGGATACCCCACCAGAGATACTGTGTCGCCATCACTCTTCATGTATTGGGAAAAGGCCTCTTCAGAAAAGTTGGCACCAAAGCGTAAATCGGTAAGCGCTTGCAACTGACTCAGATCCTTATCCTTAACATCATCCAGCTCTTCCACAAGCCGCTCTGCTGCCTGCTGAAAAACCGGATCATAAGGATCTTTCCCCTTATTTCTGGCGTTAATATAAAATTCCTCTTCCACTTCATGATCAAATGATTTATCAAACCACTGCTTTCCACTGATATCATAAACCTTAATATTGATATCAACTTCTTCACCGTTGGATTCATTGATTTTTCCAACCACATAGAGATCGCCGGTCGCCGTAGTATCAGGCATCACGCGCACCGCTCCGAAGACACCGGTCTCTTCAATTGCTGATTTCAGCTTGTATGCAAAACGGGACGTTTCAGCCCGGCGCAGCTCAGGCCAGATACCCTCGTCTTTATAATCTTTCGGATCCTCCGGGAGTCCGGGGTCGAAAACAGGGATAATAATATCAAGTTTCGGTCTCTCAGCGACAACCACCTCTTCTTCAACCGCTTGCTTCACATATGAAGAGGAAGCCTGAGGACCTACTTTCACATTCGATGAGCCACCTGTGCCCACAGCACAACCGGTCAAGAGCATCGTGCTCGCCACAAGTATTGAAACCACTTTTCTAAAAAACATCACCTTATTCACTCCTGCTACTTATTAATCTGGGGCAAGCCCTTGTATTTCCGGTATTCATTCCACAATTTTGCTTTGATAGCAGGATCCGTTTCATTGGTTGCTGCCTGACGAATCTGCTCTTCAAGTATGCTATCGTTATCAGCAGCAGGTATATCGTCGGGGACTTTTCCACTACCGGAAACCCTGCCGCTCTTATCATCTTTTTCCCTGCTCCGCTGAGTTGGCTCGGTGGATTCAGGCTTCTCACTGGTTGTAGAAACGTCCTGTTCCATAACTGCTTGTGTTCCGGACATCTCGGAACTGGCTGTAGAGTTTAACCCCTCGCCATCTCCAGCCGCACCAACTTCTCCTCCACTGGCAGAAGACGCGTTTGTACGGCTGTTTTGGCAGCGCTCATATTTATTCAGGGAATTCATTAGAGCCCTGTCCATCATCTCTGTTTTTTCCTGTCGGGTCAGATTCGGGTTGTCCGCAAAATCGACCGATATTTCACTACAGTCATCAGTTGCACCGATACTGGAACTCTCTTGTGCCATGGAAAATCCGGCGCTTAAAAATAGAGAACAAAAAGCGATCAAACACATCACGGTTTTTTCCATTAATTCACCTGCAACCTTATCCATATTTTCATAGCCCGATCCTATATTCACACATTCCTTATCATCCGGTATCTGCAAGCATAGCACACAGCAAAACCCGGCAGTGGCACGCTTCTGCTCCTTTTAGGGGGATAATTTCACATAAATATTACAAATAGATGAAACAGGCTCTTCGGAAAAGAGTAGTTCTGTGACCATCAAGTCACACTGATAAATCGCTCAGAATAGCTATTTCAGAGCATTATTGTTTAGCTGAGTCTCCTGCAGCGCTGGCAAGGCGAGAGCCCACAAAGGGGTTACCATTACCCTGAATCGCCATGATTTTCCGGTTGCGTTCAATTTCCCAGGCATCAACCGGATCTTCTTTATTCCAGACTGCAAACAGGCGTCGTTGTTTTTTACCGATATTCAAACCGTATGCTCTTTCCATATAGTAGTAGGTTCGGGCTATATCACCGCGCGCATGCAGAGCTGGCTCAGCAACCTTTTGTTTGAAATTCACTTCGAAATCGACGCTACCATACGAACGTGGTTCGCCCGATATCATTCCGTAACGGAAGTTGGAGCGATCACCGTTGAGTTCACCAATGGCTGGGACCAGGTTGTGCATGTCCGATTCCATCGCCCTAAATGTATCATTAATTTTACCACAGCACTTGCGCCCTTTGTACTGCTTACCTTTACTGGTAGTGCATACCTTGTTTTGCCAGCACTGCAGTGCATGACCAAAGGCCCATGCAGGCACAACATGCTCCCACTCGATCTTTTTGCCGCGCTTTTCATTCTTGCGCGGTGAATAACCACAGGATTTAGGGCTCACATGGCCTTTCTTGCCATATTCACAACCGGCATAAAAGGTAATACGGCGATCCTGATACATACTGGCCATTTTTTTCTTGGCCTGACGGAACGACTGACCTGTTTCATTGCCCGCAGCAAAAGCTGTGGATGGCAGCAACCAGAGTAGTGCCAAAAATATCATCATATGTTTCAATTGGTAACATCCTTGTTAAACATTGAATTCACTGCTGTCAGATTCCGCGAGACATATCGCTTCAATCTAGCTTCCCCAGATGACTATTCAGTGACCTGAATCACGCAATCACTCTCCGGTTATGGTGACTACAATCCGGCGCGCCCCGCCAGCATCGCGATGCTCACCAAGATAGATCCCTTGCCAGGTACCGAGCGCTAATCGTCCTTTGGAGACAGGTATGGAAATACTACTACCCAATGTACTTGATTTAATGTGCGCCGGCATATCATCTAAACCTTCCAGTGTATGACGGTAGTAAGGCTGACTCTGCGGCACAAAATGATTAAAATGCGCCTCCATGTCCGTTCGCACATCCGGATCGGCATTTTCATTAATTGTCAGGCTGGCACTGGTGTGCTGAATGAAAAAATGGGCCAGGCCTACATGAAACTCTGAAAGCTCTGGTAGTAGCTCTATGATTTCTCTGCTTACCAGATGAAACCCTCTTGATTTTGCCTGCAATCGTATCGTTTTTTGCTTCCACATATTTCACCTCAACGGCAACAGCCTGTAGCGGACTCTTATAAACAGCCTTACATACTTCAATAGCTGTTATCCGTACTAACCCCGATAGCTAAAGAATAAATAATGGCCTGAAATATGCTTGAACATGCTTTTAGCCAGGCCGGAGGTAAGACCCAAATGCAACAGCAAATTCTGATCGTAGAAGATTCACTTTTCATCTGTAAAACCGTGCAAAAAAGTCTGGCTAAAAATATCAACATGGGCATCCAGATCGCCCACTCCCTTGAAGAGGCCATGGAACTGGTTGAAAAAAGTAGTGACGGTTTCTTCGTCGCCCTGCTCGATCTGAATCTGCCCGACGCGCCAAACGGTGAGATCATTGATTACATCTCTCTACATGAAATCCCGTTCATTATTTTCACCGGCAATGAATCACTGAGCGTGAAAGAGATGTGTGAACAACACCCGAAAATGATCGATTATGTGAACAAACAAAGTTCTTTCTCTATCGATTATCTATCCACCCTGATCAACCGACTACAGAAAAATCAGGAAATTGAAACACTGGTTGTCGATGATTCTGCCGTCAGTCGAATGGCCATCATCAAAAAGCTTCGTCGCACGATGCTTAAAACCCATCAGGCTTCCACCGCTCAGGAGGCCCTGGATATTCTCAACAAGCCGAATCATATCCGCCTGATCATGATTGATACACATATGCCGGACATGCCGGGCTTTGATCTGTCCAAACTGATACGTGACAATCCGGCCAACAAGGATATCAGCATTATCGGCTTTTCTGCAGATGGTGATAATACGCTGGCCGCCCGCTTCCTTAAGAGTGGTGCAAACGATTATATGACCAAAAATTGTTCTCAGGAAGAGCTGCTCTGCCGGATCATTCAGAATCTTGATATGCAGGACTATATACGCGCCTATAAAGATGCCTCGAATAAAGATTTCCTTACCGGCCTCTATAATCGACGATTCCTCCTAGCCTCAGTTCCAATGATAGAGGCCAATGCCAAGCGCAACAAAACCCCGTTTTCCGTTGCCATGTTTGATATTGATCACTTTAAAAACATCAATGATACCCTTGGCCATGATGCAGGCGATGTGGTGCTCAAAGCTCTCGCACATAAACTCAAAAGCAGACTGCGCGCATCAGACCTTTTAGCCCGAATCGGGGGGGAGGAGTTTTGTATTATCGCAGTAGATGCTGATCAGCAAACAGCACAGACTCTCTTTGAGGAACTGCGCCTGAGTATCGAAAAAAATGTCACCATATTAGATGACGGTCAGGAAGTTCGCTTCACAGCCAGTATCGGTGTCTGTTGTGACTCAAGTCTGGGCTTTGAGGATATGTTAAAAATTTCCGATGAGAATCTCTACACAGCAAAAGAGACTGGCCGTAATAAAATTATTATCACCTGAGTATAAACTCGCTTGCTACTCAGCAGCGCTTAATAATAGATCTGACCGGCTGCAACATCTATTGTAACTACGGCATTTGCTCCGATAATGGCACCGTCACCGACAGAGACGCCCGGTAACAGCTTTGCTCCACCACCAATCCATACGTCATTACCGATAGTCACCGCTCTGGCAAAACAGATACCCTGACTTCTCACCTCGGCATCTTTGGGGTGATCCGAGGTATAGATGTGAACACCGGGGCCAAGCAGTACATTATCCCCAATGATAATCGGGGCGGCATCAAGCAAGACACATTGAAAGTTGGCATAAAAGTTCTCACCGACCTGAATATTCATGCCATAATCACACTGAAAACCCGGTTCCAGAATCGCGCTACCCACGGCTTTAAACAAGCGTTTGATATGCTTCATATTCCCGGGACTCGGATGCGCATTGTACTTGGCACAGGCTAATCTGGCCTGCTCCCTCAACTGCCTGAGTTCAGCATCCAGGCAGTCATAATCCTGCCCCGCAACCATCTTTTCCAATTCAGTCATGTAGCAACCCTAATACAGTAGATAGCAATCAACACCGCTCCAAAACGAATGACTGCTTACCCAAAGCGGACATTCAGTTCTCCATCGATAAATATAATGTTGTTAGGTGACATTCCATTTTTCACTGAAATCAAATTTCTTTTCCTTAAATAACTTCAGGCACACATCTACCACGGTTGGGTCATACCAACCCCCACGGTGAGCTGTTATTTCTTCTATAGCAATGTTAATACCCAAAGCCGGTCGGTAAGGACGGTGAGAGCTTATGGCTTCCACAACATCAGCCACTGCAACTATTTTGGCTTCCAGGCACATTTCACCCCCTTGTAAGCCTTGAGGATAACCACTGCCATCCACACGCTCATGGTGTTGGTGCGCTATATCAGCAATAGGCCATGGGAATTTAATGCCAGATAAAATCTCATAACCTACACTCGTATGTGATTTGATAAGTTCGAATTCTATGTCAGATAGCTTAGTTGGTTTGCTTAATTGAATCGCTACCGTTTCTCTAGACACTTCTGAGCTCTTCATAATATCGCCGTTCAAACTCGATTGGCGACAAGTTGCCATTATAACCATGTTGCCTGACTGAATTGTAGAACATTTCGATGTAGTCG
>Ga0316204_10001158_pt1 | contig 76925 bp, 59 predicted proteins | sample 6monrhotite_MG_2_FD_205661 | JGI IMG/M metagenome (GOLD analysis project Ga0316204, IMG submission 205661) | Microbial mat bacterial communities from mineral coupon in-situ incubated in ocean water Damariscotta River, Maine, United States -... | ecosystem: Environmental > Aquatic > Marine >...
ACCAGCACATCTCCACCGGGCCGCTGGTGGACCTGCGGGATCTGCCCGGCCTCGACGCCGTCGCGGAGACCGCCGAGGGCGGCCTGCGGATCGGCGCGCTGGTGCCCATCCAGCGGCTCGCGGACGATGAGCGCGTGCGCCGGGGCTACCCCGGGCTCGCCGCCGCCGCCGCCGGGCTGGCGACCCCGCAGATCCGCGCTCGGGGCACGGTGGGGGGCAACCTCCTCCAGAAGATGCGCTGCTGGTACTACCGAAACCCGGCCTTCACCTGCCTGCGAAACGAGACCGGCGCCGCCTGCCTCGCGCGCATGGGCGACCATCAGCTCCACGCGGCCTTCGATCAGGGCCCCTGCGTCTGCGTGCACCCCTCGACCCTCGCCGCGGCGTTCATCGCCTGGGACGCGGTCGCCGAGGTCCACGGCGGCGAGGAGCGTCCGGTGGCGGCGATCGCCGCGAAGAACACCAACCCCACGCTGGACAGCCACCTGGCGGCGGGGGAGATCCTCACGGCGGTTCGGCTCCCGCCCCCGGTGCCCGGCGAGTTCTCCGCCTACCTCCGGGCCACCAGCCGCGCCCGGGCCGAGTGGCCGCTGGTCGAGGTGGTGGTGGTGCTCGCGCCGGATGAGATGACGGCGCGGGGGGTGCTCGGCGGGGTCGCCAACCAGCCCGTCCCGATCGGAGGCTTCCCCGAGTCGATGGCGGACGCGGCGCTGGAGGAGGCCAACCCGCTGCCGATGACCGGCTACAAGCTCGCGCTGATCCCGACCCTGGTGGAGGACGCGGTCGCGCTGGCGCTGGCGGGGGGCAGAGCGGAGGCGCTCACGCCCGCGGAGCCTGAAGAGAGCGAAGACGAGGGAGGTGAGTGATGGCTGTCGATCTCTGCAAGCATCTGCGCTCCAAGACGCTGATGAGCGCCCGCTGGGCCACCGAGGAGGAGATGGTCCGCACGCTCGCGGCCAACGACGTGCCCTTCTCCTGCCGCAAGACCTGTCAGCCCTGGGGACCGGACGACCAGCTCGCGGCACCGGAGCGCTGCCACGGCGGCCGACGCTGCTTCGAGCACTCGCCGCTGAATCCAGCGCGTCGGGTGAGTTAGCTTCTCAAGCATGGAACTTCCGGCCGGCGCCATCGCGCGCCTGGGTACGACCTGCTTCAACGCCGCGCGGCCCGTCGGCCCCGCGCGCTACGCACCGGACGGCGCGCTGGTCGCGCTGGCCTCCGCGGATCCGCCCTACCTGCTGCAGCCGTTCGACCCCGCGCGCGGCGAGGCCCGCGCGCCCATCCCGCTGGCCGAGGGCTGGCGCGGGTTCCGGTACACACCCGCCGGAGAGCTCGCGCTCTTCAACAACAACGGCACCTGCTGGATCCTGGCCGATCCGGTGACGGGCGCTGAGACCGCGCGCTTCGATCAGGGGGAGCGGATCGCCGACGTCGCCTTCTCGCCGGACGGCGCGCTGGCCGCCTCCGCGGGCACCGAGCGCTCCGAGGTGTGGATCTGGGACGTGGCGACAGCGAGCCCGCTGCACAAGCTCACGGGGCACACCCGGAGCGTCTGGAGCGTGGCCTTCTCGCCGGATGGCGCGCTGCTGGCGACAGGGAGCTGGGACGGGACGGCGCGGCTGTGGTCGGTCGCGACCGGCGCGGAGCAGACGAAGCGCAAGTGCAACAACGTGCGCTGCCTCGCCTTCGCTCCGGACGGCCTCGTGCTGGCGACCGGCAGCGGCAACGGCGACGTCCGCACCTGGACGGTGCCGCAGCTGAGGTCCACCCGGGGCATTCAGGGCAAGCACACCTTCCCCACGGCGGGCGGCAACGCCGGGGTGCAGAGCCTGGCGTTCTCGCCGGACGGCGCGCGGCTCTACACCTCGGGCAACGAGAAGCTCGTCCGCGCCTGGAGCGCTGGCGGCCCTCGCTGGAAGAGTGAGGTCACCGGTCACGTGAAGGGCCCGCCCATCGCCGTGTCGCCAGATGGCGCCTGGGTGATCGTGGGCGGACACCCGGCGCAGCTCCGGCGCCTGGACGCCGCGACGGGGGCGCTCGGCCCCGAGGGGCCGCCGCCCGGCAACCTCTGCGCGCTCTCCATGGCGGCGGACGGGCGGCTGGGCGTGCAGCGCTGGGGGGAGAGCCCGGAGGTGGTCGATCCGGAGACCGGCGCGGCCCGCTCGCTGGCGGCCAACCTCTACCAGCGGCTGTCGTGGTCCCCGGCGGGGGGGCTGGCCTTCCTGAGCGGAGTGGAGAGCCGGATCCTGGACGATCGCACCCTGGAGACGCTCTGGCCGATCCAGACCCGGGGCTACAGCGGCGCCTGCTTCTCCCGGGACGGCGCGCTGCTGGTGCTGCGGAAGGGCCCCGAGGTGCACTTCTGGGACACGGCGACGCGGGTGGAGTGCGGCCGGGTGCCAGGCCCCGAGGACATCCAGCGCGTCGCCGTGGGGCCCGACGGGCGCTGGGTCGTCGCCCTGGGTGAGGAGCGCCTCGCGGTGCTCTCCCGCGAGCCCGCCGCGACGGTTCGCGAGGTCTCGATCCAGGAGGGAGCCTGGGAGGGCTACCACGAGCTCTACGATCTGGCGCTCTCGCCCTCGGGGGCGCGGGTCGCCGTGAGCCGGGGGAACCTCGTGCGGGTCTGGGACGTCGCGACCCTGGCGCTCGTCTGCGAGCTGGCGGGGCCGCAGGAGGCGCTCCAGGGGATGGCCTTCTATGGCGACGATCGCCTCGCCGTCATCGACGACGGCTGGGGCGTGAACCTCGCCGACGTGGACGCTGGCGTGTGGCTGGAGCGGCGGGGCGCCCACCCGCCGATCGCCGTCTGGGGTCACACCCCGCCGAGGCCGCTGATCGTGAGCCCGGACCTCACCCGCGTCATCGCGCCCGGGGTGGATCAGAACCTCTACGTCTGGAGCGTGAGCCCGGGGCGCGTCGGTGAGCCCGTCTCCGTGAGCGCTCCCGTGAGCCCGCTGGACACGGGCCGGCGCTTCGCCGAGCGCTTCGAGGGGCTGAGCTTTCTGCTCACGGGCAGCTTCAAGGACATCACCCGCGCGACCGCGGAGCGGCGCATCCGTGAGCTGGGAGGCGCCCTCCAGAGGAAGCCAAAGGCGGGGCTCACGGCGATGATCGTCGGCGCGAAGACCCGGAAGGCGTCGGCCGCTCAGCGGGCGGTGGAGGCGATGAACGCGATGAATACGATGAATACGATGAATACGATGAATACTGACCGCGCCGAGGTGCTGGTGCTGGGTGAGGGGGAGCTGATCCGCAGGCTCACGCCCACGGTCGAGGAGGCCCTGGTCCTGCTCGCGGGCGGCGAGGGCGGGATCCCGATCTGGAACGGCTGGCGCAGCGCCTACGGCCCCAAGCGCTACCGGCTGCCCGGGGCGGTGCTCGATGGCGCGGACCTGAGCGGCCTCGATCTGCGCGCGGTGGATCTCTCGGAGATCTCACTGGTCGGCGCGAGCCTGCGCGGGATCACCCTGGAGGGCGCGCGGCTCTCGGAGGTGCTCCTCTCCCGGGCGGACCTGCGTGAGGCCAACCTGAGCGGCACCCACTCCTGGCGCCTGGACCTGAGCGGCGCGGATCTGCGCGGCGCCTCGCTGGTCGACGCCGAGGTCTGGCACGCCCGGCTGGACGGCGCGGATCTGCGCGGCGCGGATCTGAGCGGCGTCGATCTGAGCTGGTCACAACACGATGAGCACACGCGCTGGCCCGACGGCTTCGAGCCGCCGCCCTCGCGCCCGAGGTCCGGATGAACAGCGGCGAGCGAGCTCTGACAGGCGCGATGTACGCCAGCGCGCTCCTGGCGCTGGTGAAGTTTGGCGTGGGCGTGGGCACGGGCTCCATGGTGGTGCTGGCCAGCGCCGCGGACTCCTTCGCCGACGCCGCGATGAGCGCGCTGAACCGCTGGGGATACGGCTTCGCCCGCGCGCCCGCCGACGAGGGGCATCCCTGGGGACACGGCAAGATCGAGGGCGCGCTCGCGACGGGCCAGGGGCTGATGCTGGGCGGCATCGTCATCTCGCTGTTCGCCAGCGCCGTCTCCCGGATCACCAGCCCGGTGATGCCGGAGGTGGGGCCGGCGGCGGGCATCCTCATCCTGAGCGCGTCCGTGAGCGGCGTCCTCACCTGGATCCTCACCCGCGCCAGCGGCAGCGAGCGCTCGGTCGTGCTGGGGGCGGACGCGGCGCACTACAAGGTCGATCTGCTGACTCACGCGGCGGCGGTCGTGGGGCTCATCATCGTCGGGCTCACGGAGCTGCCCTGGCTGGATCCGCTGATCGCCATCGGCATGGCGGTGTTCATGGCCCGTGAGGCCTGGAGCGTCTTCCAGGAGGGGATCGCCGAGGTGATGGACGAGGCGCTGCCGCCCGGGGAGCAGGCGCTCGTGGAGGCGGTGCTGGCGGAGCACGTCGATCTGGTGCGTGAGTTTCACGGGCTCCGCACCCGCCGCAGCGGCCCCCGCGTGTTCGTGGAGGTGCACGCCGTGCTGGAGCCGGACATGCGGCTGGCCGACGCTCACCTGCTGGTTCAGGACATCGCCTGTCAGATCCAGGCCGCCCTCGGCGAGCCAACGGGCGCCCGGGTGCTGGTTCATCCAGACGCCGGCGGGCTCGACGACCGCGTCGATGAGGACGATAAGGGGCGTCGTCTTTCATGCCTAGTGCGAGAATCCGAGGCATGAAAGACGACGCCCCCAGCCGCACCGCCGAGGTGGTCTGCCTCGCCCGCGCCAGCGATCAGCGACGCCCCCCCGACGATCGCATCCTGGACGACCCCTACGCCCGCTCCTTTCTGGGCGCGCTCTCCCGCGCGGCCCTGGCGACCGCCGAGATGTCGGGCAAGCTGGGGGATGAGATCGAGCGCTCCGCGCTGGGCCTGCTGCCCTATGTTCTCTGCCGGCACCGCTACATCGATGACTGCCTCGCCGCCTTCCTGGCGGACCCGGCGCCGGGGCGGGTGGTCCTGCTGGGCGCGGGCTACGACAGCCGCGCCTGGCGCTTCGCCGACGCGCTCGCCGGGCGCACGCTCTACGAGGTGGACCACCCGGCGACGGCCGGCCGCAAGGAGACGATCGTCGCCGGCATGACGCTGCCGGAGGTGGACCGGCGGGTCGTGGTGACGGACTTCATCCACACCCCGCTGGAGGAGGCGCTGGCCGACGTGGGCGTCGCGCCCGGTGAGCGCACCTTCTTCGTCTGGGAGGGCGTGAGCATGTACCTCACGCGTGAGGCCCTGAAGCAGACCTTCCGGGTGATGCGCGAGGTCGCCGGCCCGGGATCGAAGCTGGCCATGGACTTCTGGTACCTGACGGACAAGCCGGATCTGCGCTCGACGGCCCACCGCATGTCCCCGGGGCTGCTCTCGCTGCTGGGGGAGCACATCACCTTCGGCATCCACCCGGAGGACGTCGGCGACTTCCTGCGCCGCGAGGGCCTGAACCTGCTGGAGATCGCCGACGCCCGGGAGCTGGAGCGCCGCTACGTGCGCGACAGCCGCCGGGTCTACCCCGCGGCCTATCTGCTGCACGCCGAGGTCCGGTGATCGTCAGCGTGATCGGCGGTGCGTTCGCGGGGGTGACGCTGATGGGCGCGGCGCTGGCCGCGCCGCTTCAGCCAGCGCGGACGGAGGCCGGGGGTCGGCGGCTCCCCGAGGAGGCCGCCGCCGCGGCGCGCATGAACGAGGCCGACTGCAAGACCCGGCACCTGCTGTGGCCCGGCCTGCTCCAGCTCTGCACCGGGCGCGAGGCCGAGGGGCGGGCGCTGGCCTGGGCCGGGGCGGCGGAGGGCGCGGCGACGGCGGCGCTCTGGAGCGTGCACGGGCTCCCAAACTCGGAGGCGGGGCTGGACGGTCGCTGGTCGCCGTTCGTGATGTGGCAGAACGGGCTGCTCTACAGCTACGCGCGGGTGGGGCTGGACACCCAGCTCGCCAGCGCAACCCCCTACACGCCGCGCGACGACCTCTCGGAGCTGATGCGCGCCCCCTTCAGCGGTCAGGTGCTGCGGCGGCCGTCGGTGTGGGCGGGCACCCTGGTGATGGTCGGCGGCGCGGCCGCGCTGACCTTCGGGGTGGACGAGGCGTCGGTGGCGCTGGACAGGCCGACGAACCTGTTCGGCCTGGAGCTTCAGCAGGCCGCCGGGGCGCCGCTGTTCCTGGCGACGGACATGGTGCTGATGGAGCACGTCGCCATCGGCGAGGAGATCGTCTTTCGCGGCCTCCTGCAGTCCGAGCTGGTTCGCCGCACCGGGCCCGCCGGGGGCTGGGCGCTGGGAACCCTCCTCTTTGGCGGCCTGCACGCGAGCAACGCCCTCTTCCTGCCCGAGGCGGAGCGGCGGGACTACCTGCTCTACAGCCTGCCGTACATCATGGCGGCGGGCTCCTGGCTGGGCGCGACCTACCACCTGAGCGACTACAGCCTCGCCCCCTCGGTGGCCGTGCACTTCTGGTACAACGTCAGCGTCTCGGCGCTGGACTACGTGCTCCACCCCGAGCAGAATCTCTTCTCGATCCGCGTCGGCGGAGAGCTCTGAGCCGGCTCAGCGAGGCTCAGCGAGGCGCTCAGGTCGAGGGGCGGCGGGTGATGAGCTGGCGGACCTCCTCCTCCTCGCCGTTCATCAGGTAGATGCGCGCCAGCAGGTTCATCTCGCCGCACTGGGTCAGGTGCTCGCGCAGCCACTCGAGCAGCGCCACCTGCTGGTCCAGCACGTCGGCGGTCGCCTTCAGGTGCTGGTAGGCCTCCAGCGACGGCTCGCGCACGAACAGCACCCGGGCCACCTCCAGCGCCTCCGACGCCTCGTCGAGCTGATCCAGGTTCTCCCAGATCCAGGCCCGGACGTCCTCGCTGTCCAGCGCCTCCGGGCGCTCGTAGATCGTCCGGAGGGCGTCCTGGGCGAGCCCCCGCCGGGTGAAGTGTCGCGCCAGCTTGCCGAGCTTTCGGAGCTCCACCTCCTCCAGCATCGACAGCGCCAGCGCGTGCTCCCCGTCCTCCAAGAACTTCAGCACCGCCTGCGAGGCCGTCTGCGGCGGGTGTCGCATCACCGCCTCCAGATCCGGGTGGATCTCCACCATGAGTCGGATCAGCGACTGGAGCTGGTGGTTGGAGTACGAGGCCAGGGCGTCGTTGAGCGAGGCCGTGTTTCGGAAGCGGCTGGGGTCGTCCTGCCAGGCGAGCAGCACCGCGGCCACGTGCTTGCACTTCCCGAGCGAGCCCGCCGCGCAGGTGCACAGCGCGCGCTGGATCCCCTCGGAGATCACGCTGACGCGCACCTCGTAGGAGCGCCCCACGTCATCACAGCGCGCGGCCAGCACCCCGTCGCGCACCCGGGCCGCGATCACCGAGCCCGCCTGGTAGAAGATGCGCCCCCGATCCAGCACCTGCTCGTTCAGCCACGCGCGCAGGTCGGCGTCGTAGAGGGTGGGGAGCTGGTGGCGGTTGGACATTGCGGTCGGGTTCGGGGTTTGGAGGCTACCACAAGGCTTATCGCCAGGATCAGAGTCCTCGCACGAAGTCCGCCAGCGCGGTGAGGTCGGCTTCGCTGAAGTCCGCGTAATCGTGGGCGGCGATGGACGCCTCCAGGGTGTCGGCGCTGCCGTCGTGGAGCCAGGGGCCGGTGGCCCAGGCGCCGAGCAGCGTGGGGGTGTCCAGCCCGTCGAGCTCACCGCCGAGCCGCCCGCCCGACGACTCGCCGATGGAGCCCACGTCATGTCGGAGGAAGGTGTCGAGGGAGGAGTCGGTGTAGAGCGGCGGGGTGTGGCAGGTCTCACAGTAGAAGCTGTAGAAGAGGGCCTCGCCGTCCTCGCTGCCCGGGTGGGGGGAGGTGGGCGTGACGTCCAGGCTCTCCACGTAGGCCGCGAGGGCGTCCAGCTCGGCGCTGAGGCCGGCCTTGGCGGGGCCGAGCGTGTCGCTGGTTTTTGCCCAGTCGTCCTCGGACAGGAAGCCCGTGCCGCCGAAGCCGCCGCGGATGTCGTTCTCGAAGTCCTGGATCTCGTCGAAGTTCCCCGACCAGTGCACCGGCCCCATGGCGGTCCCGGCGCGGCCCTCCAGGCTGGTGGTGTTGCGCAGCCCCTCGCCCCGGTCCGTGAAGTCCCAGGTCAGGCCGTCGTCGCGGCCGTCGGGGTGACAGGAGGCGCAGTGGAGGTAGCCGTCCTTGGACATCCGGGTGTCGGCGGAGTCGTGGAAGATGCGCTTGCCGAGCAGCACCTCATCGGAGAGGGGCTCATCGGTGAGGGTCGCCGCGCTCCACAGCGGCGCGGGGATCCCCGAGAGCTCGGAGACGTCGAAGGCGCGGACCTCCCGATTCAGCCAGGCGTGCACGTAGAGGGTGGCGCCGTCGGGGGAGAGGGAGAGGTCGGTGATGAAGGCGCCGGCGCTGTGCAGCGAGCCCGCGATGTCGTGGGTCCAGGCGTCGATGATCTGCACCGTGCCGGTGCCGGGGTGGGCCACGTAGAGGTAGTTGCCGCGAGGGGTGAAGGTCGCGGCGATCGCGCGGTCCTGATCGTCGAAGAGCTTGCGGTCCGAGAGCGACGCCTCCCCGGTGCTGAGCGCCACCATGGACACCGCCCCCCGAACGACCGTCTCGAAGGTGAGGGTCTCGCCGTCACGCCACACCCCGCGGGCGTTGTTGTGCTGGAGCGAGGGGGCGTAGAGCCAGCCGCCGTCGGGGGAGATCACCAGCTGCTGGATGAGGTTGGGCACCCCGCGGTTGGTGGTGTCGCTGTCCGGGCCGGTGTGGAAGGGCAGGGTGATGTCGTCGCCGCCGACGGTGTAGATCCGCCCGACGGCGTCCTCGGGCGCGCCCTCGCTGGTGGAGCGGAAGCGGCTCGCGTAGACCGCCCCGTCCGCGCCGATGGCGACCCCGCGAGGATCGGCGCCGACGCCGTGTCGGGTGATCGCCGCGCCGCCTTCGGTGTCGATCTCGGCGATCTCGCTGGTGCCCTGGAGGCTCACCCACCAGGTACCGTCGCGCCCCACGACGCCGAAGGGCCGCGCGCCCACGGACAGGTCGATGGTCTCCAGCAGCGCCGGCGCGTCCGCGTCGAAGATCGCCAGCGCGTCACCGCGCTCGCAGGTCGCCGCCACCCGGTCGCCGTCGAGGCTCAGGGTGCGGGGCGTCTCGCAGGCGTCCAGCTCAGTCAGCGCCTGGGTGCTCAGGTCGATGACGCCGACCGTGTTCGCCTCGGGGTTGACCGCCCAGATGCGCCCGCGCTCCGCGTCCAGCACCATGGTGCGCGACCAGTCGGGCGCCGCCTCGGCGGCGGGGAGGTAGGCGACGACCCGCAGGCTGTCGGTGCGCTTCGCCCCGTCCTCACCGGTCACCTGCAGCACCGCGCTGTAGTTTCCGGGGGCGTCGTAGGTGTGCTCGGCGCTCTCGCCCGCGCCCGTCTCGCCGTCGCCGAAGTCCCAGAAGAAGTCCACGCCGGTGCTCGCCGCGCCATCGAAGCTCGCGACCTGGCCGACCGCGACCTCCAGATCCGGCCCGGCGTCGGCCTCGGCCGCGGGGAGGGTGTCCGCCGTCGTGTCGGAGTCGACGGCCTCTTGCTTGTCGGAGCAGGCGAGCAGCGCCAGCGCGAGGATCATCGGGAGCCCGCGGTGGTGAAGGTCGTGGTCACGGTCTCGACCAGGGGGTTGTCGTTGATGTCCCGGACCCCCTCGGCCATCACCTCGATGGTGTAGACGGTGCCGGGCCGCAGCGGCTCCTTCGGCGAGAAGTTCGCGATGTTCTCCTGGGCGTTGCCCCAGCCGTCGATGGCGTTGCCGTCCTCGTCGGAGAGTCGGATGGAGCCAGCGAAGACGCTGGTGGGCTCCACAGGCTCGTTGAAGCCCACGCCGATGCGCGCGCTGACCGGCACCCCCTCGGCGCCGTCGTTGGGCTCGACCCGCAGCACCTCGGGGCCGACGCTGTCGGGGTCGGTGGTCCAGGGCATCACGGCGCTCGCCTGATCGTCGTCGGCTTCATCATCCACCGAGAGCACCGCCACGTTGCCGTAGGGGATGATGGTGTCCAGGTCGCCCTGGAGGTCACCCTCGCCCAGCAGGGTGATGTTGCTCATGTCCCGGGCGTCCATGACCATGGCGTAGTCGGACTCGCCCTGGAAGAGGTAGCCCTCGTCGTAGGAGACGTAGCCGCCGTTGCCGCCGGTGAGGTAGTCGCCGACGAAGGTGGGGTTGGTGGGGTCGGAGATGTCGTAGACGATCGGCCCGCCGCCGCCCTCCTTGCGGGCGAAGAAGGCCCAGTTCCCGGCCATGTTGCCGTGGTAGGTCTCGACCGGGTTGCCGTCGGCGCCCGCGGTGCCGAACAGGCCGCCGGGGAAGAGCTGAGGGTCTTCGGGGATGGAGACGTCGAGGAGCGCCGCGCTGCTCTGCTCGGCGCTGGTGATGAGCGCCACGTTGCCGATGACGAACACGCCGCCGGCCCGCAGCCCGGTGTCGAAGACGTACTGGGTGAGGAGCTGGGGATCGTAGGGGTCGGTGGCGTCGAGGACGAAGACGCCGTTGTCGGCCGCGGCGACGAAGAGGTAGGGGTACTGCCAGTACACGGAGAGGGCGACCCGCGCGTAGCTGTCCGGGTAGAAGACGTTGGGCAGATCGACCTGGCTCACCATCACCGGCGCGGTCTCGTCGCCGATGTCCCAGATCTGGATGCCGAAGCTGTAGTTCACGACGGCCCAGTCGCCGGCGTGGGGGTCACCCTCGGGGAGGTGGACCATGCCGATGGCGTGAGTCTCCCGCATCTGCGCCTCCAGCGAGTCGCTGAGCTTCTGCGGCGCGCAGGGATCGCTGACCTCGAAGAAGGAGATCCCGCCCCGCCCCCACTCGGCGGCCCAGGGCAGCACCAGGTGCCCCCGGTAGGGCATCACGAGGTTGTGGTGATCCCAGTCTTCGGGGCCGCCGTTCAGGTAGGCGCAGTTCCGCCAGAGGTCGCTCTCCGAGTAGGTGACGGAGGGGCCACCGGGGCCGCGGAGGGCCGGCCCTTCGTCCGGCTCGGCGAAGGTGAAGACGGGCTCGTCGGGAGACTTCTCGGTGGGGCTGCAGGCCAGAGTCAGGAAGGGGATCAAGAACATCGGCGTTGAACTCCCGAGGGGCAACGTCTCTTAACAATGGATGAAGGTATACAGAGTGTCGATGACGCAGTGTTCACGCTACAATGTCTGCCGGTGATCTCCCGCTCGGTCATCGCTTTATGGTTGCGGGTAGCAACGGGGGAAAGAGCCCGGGCTAATCGCAGGAGCAGCCCCTGATGTCGAAGCCCGCAACCGCTCGTGTTGATTTCCAGGTCACAGCTCGTGACGGCGGGATCACTCTGGTCGCCGCCCAGGCCGCTGACGCCGAGCCCGGCTTGCTCGATCCCGGCAGCGAGCGCGACTGGGAGAAGGTTCAGACAGACGGCCTCGGGGTCCACGTCTTGACCGAGGAGCGAGGCACCGCGCGGGTGATTGTCGGCGCCCTTCACTGGGGAGACGTCGAGGGCCTGATCGATCGCGCGACCTGGAAGCTCGATCTCTCCGCGGGTCGCGTTGTGCTGGGCGGCGTCGCCGAGGGCGAGAGCGAGCTGACCGTGGAGCCGGGGCTCTACTGGGTGACGCTCTACAGCTTCGCCAGCGAGGGCAAGGCGGTCAACGACGCCATGGTCCACCTGCAGAAGACCGAGGCCGACGAGGACTTCCTGAAGACCTCGATGTCCTGGATCCCCACCAACAACACGGAAGAAGAGCCGCTGGCCATGGGCTCCGAGGATACCAGCGAGATCTCCTTCGAGGACGAGGTGACCGAAGAGCTGCTCGTCGGCGGCTTCGGGGATGAGGACGAGGATGATGACGATGACTCCGCGAGCATCAACGTCCGCCTGAAGTAGAGACGTCCACCTGAAGTAGGAGAGGCTCCAGCCGTGTGCTCCTCCCAACAAACCGAAGGCGCCCACGGAACCCGCTCCCCACGGTGGGGAGCGAGCGCCGTGGGCGCCTGACAATCGCGCGAGTCTACTTCTTGTTGGGGGTCTTGGCCTGCTCCATGGCGATCTCCTTGATGGCCTGGAAGGAGGTCTCGTTGGCGGCGCCTTCGATGGCCTTGACCGCGAGCTCCTGGGCGCGCTTCTGGGCCGTGCTGAGCTGGGCGGAGAGGGTGCTGGTGCGAGCGGACTGCTCGATGATGGTCGTCTCCAGGGAGGCGATCTTCAGCTCGTAGACCTGGCGCAGGCCCTTGTGCTCGCGGGCGAGCAGGTTGGACTTGATGTTGGCCTGGCGGTTGGCGATGTTGGCGCCGATGCTCTTGGCGGTCTTGAGCTCGGTCTCCCGCTCGCCGGGGAAGGCCGCGACCTTGGCCTCCAGCTCCGCGAACTCCTTCTCGCGCTCGGCCAGCGCCGCCTCGCGCTCCTGCCAGGACTTCTCGCTGGTCGCCCGCAGCTCGTCCAGCGCGACCTGGAGGGCCTTCTGCTCCTGCTGGTAGGCGTCCTGATCCAGTCCGCGGCGGCGCTGGAGGTCGTACTGGTACTCGTCCTTCTCGCGGCTCCGGGTCTGGTTGAGGGACTGGTTGCGCTCCTTCACGCGGGCGCTGTTCTCGGTCTTCGCGATGTTCCAGCCGGTCTTGGCCGTCTCCATCTCCTCCTTGAAGGACTCACGGGCCTCGGTCATCTCGGTCGCGAAGGTCTCGGACTGGGAGGTCCAGCTGGCGATGAGGGTCTGGAGGGTGTCGTCTCCGGGCTCGACGTCGTGCACCTCCTTCAGCGCGGCCACGATGGCGGCGATCTCCTCGCGGATGGCTGAGAGGGCCTCGGCCTCGGTGGTGAGGCGGGACTGCAGCTCGCCGGAGGACTCACCGAAGCCCTTGCGCAGCCCCTCCAGGCCGGAGAGCACGGAGGCGATGTCGGTCGCCTGCACGACGGCGGGGGCGCCGGCGAGGGGAGCGGCGGGGGCCGCGGGGCCGGCCTTCTGCTTCTTGGCCTTGGTGAGATCGGACTGGGCCTGCTTGAGCTGGCGCTGGAGGTCGTTGTACGCCTTGAGGATCTGAGCCTTGGTGTCGCGCGCGCTGACGTTCTGCATGGGAATCTCCGGAACTTCGGGTATGGGTCTGGGAAGGGGTCAGAAGGGGAGCAGCGGGGCTCAGGAGCGGGGGCGGGCGGAGCCTTCGATGGCCTTGACCGCGAGATCCTGGGACTGGTTGGCGGCGACCTGGAGCTGCTCGGTCAGGGAGGTGATCTGGTTGGTCTGCTTGCCGATGGTGGACTCGAGGGTCTCAATGCGGAGCTCGAAGACCTTGACGTCGCCCTCGTGCTCGGTCTGACGCAGCTCGGCTTCGATGCGGGCGTCCTCGTTGGCTGCGCGGATCGCCTCGGCGCGGGCGTCCTTGACGGCCTGCTCCAGCTCCGCGGGCAGCTCGGCGACCCGGGCGCGGAGCGCCTCGATCTTCTCGGCGTTGGCGGCGAGGTGCGCCTCACGGGCGGTCCAGTCGGCCTCCTTGCGCGCGGCGCTCTCGGAGAGCTCGCGCTCCAGGGCCAGCTTGCGGTTGGCGTAGTCGTCGGTGTCCCGCTTGCGCTGCTTGGCGGTCTCGTAGGCGTAGGCCTCCTCGGCCTGGGCGCGGTCGCGGGCCCGGCGGGCGTCGAAGGCGATGGCGTCGGCCTCGTGGGTCGTCTGCTCCTCGGCCCAGTCAGCGCGCACGCTCTCCTGGTTCTGGGCGAGGGCGGCGCGCTCCCCGGTGCTGTCGGTCTCGAAGGCGGTGCGCTCCAGCGCCTGCTCGCGGTTGAGCAGCGCCAGGGCCTCGGCGGCGACCTGGATGTCGTGGAGGGTGTCGACGCGCTCGTTCTCGATGGTGATGGCGCGCTGGAGGAGCTCCAGCTTGTCGGACTCGGACTGGAGGCGGTCGGAGATGGTGTCGAGCTCGGTGCTGAACTCCAGCTGGAGGCTGGCGAGGCCGGTGACGATGCTCTCCACGGTGTAGCCAGCGGCCTGACCGACGACCTCGCGGCGGCGGGAGCGCTCCGCCTCCTCCGAGCGGGTGACGAGCTCGCCGCTGCGGCGCTCTTCGGCCTTGCGCAGAGTGTTGAAGCGGCTGATGATCTGATCGCTGGAACGGGGCTGCTCGAGAGTGGACACGGGTGGCTCTCCTCTGTATCGGTTGTGAGGTCTTGGCAGAGTCCGAGCATTGAAGAAATGCTTGGAAGATCATCGGCTTGGCGTTTAGTAGGCGCCGCCCTTTGATGGATACATTCTAACCCCTCTGGCCTCTCGATCCAAAGCGGATCGGACAGTTTCTGTCCGGGCGTTCAGATTCCTTGAGAGCCCCGCATCCCGGAGCCTGGGATACAGTCTCTGCCCACCCGAAAGAGAAGTGATGGCCGACGAATCCGCTGCTCCTGTTCACGCCGCCAACCCACCTCCGGAGCTGACCGATGGGTCGCTCTACATCAACCGCGAGCTGAGCCTCCTGGAGTTCAACCGGCGGGTGCTGGCGCAGGCCAAGGATCCCTCGGTCCCGCTGCTGGAGCGCCTCCGCTTCCTCACGATCTTCAGCAGCAACCTGGATGAGTTCTTTGAGATCCGGGTCGCCGGCCACAAGCAGTCGGTGGCGCTGGAGCTGTCGCGCGTCGGCCCCGACATGCTCGGCGCGCGCGAGGCCCTCCGCCGCATCAGCGTGGTCGCTCACGATCTGGTGGATGAGCAGTACCGGGTGCTCAACGAGGAGCTGCTCCCCGCGTTGGCCGCCGAGGGCATCGCCATCATCAAGCGCAGCACGTGGACGCCGCGTCAGCAGGCCTGGATCGCCCGCTACTTCGAGGAGCAGGTGCTCCCGGTGCTCACGCCGGTGGCGCTCGATCCGTCGCACCCCTTCCCCAACGTTCAGAACAAGGGCCTGAACCTCATCGTCAACCTGGAAGGGAAAGACGCCTTCGGTCGGGAGAGCGGCATCGCCATTCTGTCGGTCCCGCGCTGCCTGCCTCGGCTCATCGCGCTGCCGGAGGAGATCTCCGAGAGCCCCGACTGCTTCGTGATGATCCGCTCCGTCATCCACGCCCACGTCGGCCAGCTCTTCCCCGGGATGACCGTCCTGGCCTGTCACCAGTTCCGGGTGACCCGGAACAGCGACCTCTGGGTGGATGAGGAGGAGGTCGACGACCTGCTCAGCGCGCTCCAGGGTGAGCTGCCCGGCCGCCGCTACGGCGCCGCTGTCCGGCTGGAGATCGCCGACAACTGCTCGCCCGCCATCGCCGAGCTGCTGCTGGAGCAGTTCGGCCTGAGCCAGGACGACATCTACCAGGTCCACGGCCCGGTCAACCTGCACCGCATGGCGGGGGTGCTCGATCTGGTCACCCGCCCGGATCTCGTCTACCCGCCCTTCGTGGCCGGGGTGCCCCACAAGGTCGTGCCGCAGTCCGATCTCTTCGCCGCCATTCGGCAGGGAGATGTGCTGCTGCACCACCCCTTCCAGTCCTTCGCGCCGGTGGTCGAGCTGGTGCGTCAGGCCGCCGATGACCCCGCGGTGCTGGCGATCAAGCAGACGGTCTACCGCACCGGCGCCGACTCTCCCATCGCCAAGGCGCTCGTGGACGCGGCGCGGTCCGGCAAGGACGTCACGGCGGTGATCGAGCTGCGCGCCCGCTTCGATGAGGCCGCCAACATCCGGCTGGCGACACGCCTCCAGGAGGCCGGCGCCAACGTGGTCTACGGCGTCGTGGGCTTCAAGTGCCACGCCAAGATGCTGCTGATCGTGCGCCGCGAGGGCGAGCGCATCCGCCGCTACGTGCACCTGGGGACGGGCAACTACCACACGCGCACGGCGCGGGTGTACACGGACTTCAGCTACCTCACCTGTCGCGACGACATCACCGAGGACGTGCACACGCTGTTCATGCAGCTCACCGGGCTCGGCGAGGTGGTGGAGATGAACCGCCTGCTGCAGTCTCCCTTCACGCTGCACGCCTCGCTGCTGCGTATGATCGACGCGGAGGCGGAGGCCGCGCGCGCCGGCAAGCCCGCGCGCATCATCGCCAAGATGAACTCGCTCAGCGAGTCCGAGGTGATCCGCGCGCTCTACCGGGCGAGCCAGGCGGGGGTGTCCATTGATCTCATCGTGCGCGGCGTCTGCCGGCTGCGGCCGGGTATCCCCGGTGTGTCCGAGAACATCCGGGTGCGGTCCATCGTCGGCCGCTTCCTGGAGCACACGCGGATCTACTACTTCTACGCCGGCGGTGAGGAGCAGGTGTTCGGCGCCAGCGCGGACTGGATGAGCCGGAACCTGATCCGCCGCGTCGAGGCGTGCTTCCCCATCGCGGACAAGGTGCTGCAGGCGCGGACGCGCTCCGAGGGCCTGGACGCCTACCTCCTGGACAACGTCTACGCGTGGGAGCTGCGGTCGGATGGCAGCTACATTCGCTGCTCGCCGACCGGAGATGAGGAGCCCTACAGCGCCCAGCGGCTGCTCCTGACAACACTCTCTGGCGGGTAGAGCGCTGCTGTACGGGCTGCTGGCGTCTGGCCTCATCGGCTGCGGTTCGGTGCCCCCGGTGCGAGACACCGCGGCGGTGGAGCGCCCGAAGGAGGCGCCCTCACAGGCCCCCGCGGCCTGCAGCTCCGGCCGCGGGTTCGCCGAGGCGCCGCTGCGCTGGCCGCTCCCGGAGACCGATCCGGATCCGCTGGTGGGGCCTCGGCTGGTGGATATGGACGGGGACGGTCGCCAGGATCTGTTGGTGGTTCACGACGCCGGGGACGCCGCGATCGGCGCCGCGCGCTGGCGGGTGCATTGGAACACCGGCGACGGGTTCGCGGCGGGCGAGGCGTGGTCGCTGCCGGCGATCGACGGCCGGGGGCGGCTGACGGCCACGGTTCTGGATCGCTGCGACGCCGGCGGTGCGCTCCAGGCCGCGGTGCGGGACGTCACGGCGGACGGGTGGGTTGATCTGGTGGTCACCCGCGGCTGTGACGAGGTCGCTGACTGGCGGGTGTACCCGGGAGGAGAGGGGGGCTTCGGCGACGAGCCGGCGGTCTGGCGCGCCCCCCGGCTGGGCGATCCGGAGACGACGCCGGGCCTGGCGTCGGGGACGGCGAGCTGCTCGGGCGGGGGCGATGTGCCCTACGTCTTCGTCGGACTGACCAGCGACGGCCGGCCGGATCTGCTGACCTATCGGAGCTGCGAGGCGGCCGGGTGGCGGGTCTGGGAGGGCTCGGAGGCGGGGTATCAGGCAGCGCCTGTCGCGTGGCGCGCGCCCTCGGAGCTGGCGGGGGGGAGGGCCGTGAGTCATCCGGCCGGGGAGGGCTCGGAGCGCATCCAGAACACCTGCCGCTGGCAGCAGGGCGCGTCCTTCCTCGCGGATCTCACGGGCTCGGGCCGGAGCGACCTCTGGATCACCGACGCCTGCGACGCGGAAGATGTCGGCACGCGACGCTGGCTGCGCTTCGAGAACGGGGGCGACGGCTTCGCGGAGAGCCCCACCGACTGGTCGCTGCCCATCCCCCCGCGCCCGGACGCCTTCGATCTGGATCGCGGTGAGCGCGGCTGCATCCAGGCGGGCGTCGAGCGCGCGCGGGAGAACCTGCTGCCGGAGACCGGCTGGCGCTATCACCTGCGGGACATGACCGCCGACGGGCGGCCGGATCTGGTGCTCACCGAGCGCTGCGGGCTAGCGCCGGACAGCTGGACGGTCCACCCCAACACCGGCGGGGGCTTCGCGGACGCCGGCGAGCGCTGGTGCCTGCCGGAGGCCGCGCTGTCGGACGGCCCGATCACCGAGCCGGGGCCGGCCCAGCGGCGCTGCGAGGGGGGCGCGCGGCCCGCCTATGAGGTGCTGGAGCTGACCGGCGATGCCTGCCCCGACCTGGTGCTTCGGGGGAGCTGTGAGGAGCCGGAGGTGGGGCTGACTCACTGGCGCGTGTTCCCGGGGGTGTGCGGGTGAGCGGCGTCGCGGGGGCGATCGGCGCGGCCTGTGGGATCGCCGCTGTCGCGGTCATGGAGGTGGCCACCGAGCGGGCCGCGCCGCTGTCCCCCTGGATCTACGCCGGCGTGAATGGCGCCGTGGCGGCCTGGGTCACGCCCAGGCTCAAGGCCCGCTCGCGAGGGGAGCTGGCGGCGCTGTCGGCGCTGGTGCACGGGGCGGTGAGCGTGCTGCTGTCGGTGTTCCTGTCGCCGATGGTCTTCTTCGGGCTTCACAACTGGTGGATGGCCGCCGCGGGGATGGGCGCGGGGTTGGCGAGCGGGGTCGCGGTCGGCGTGGTCGGGCGTGGGACCGCCGGAGGGCCGTCGCGGCTGCGGGGCCGTGTCGCCTTCTGGAGCGCTGGCATCGTGGTGCTGGGGTGGCTCGCCTGGGCGTCGGGCACGGCGGCGCTGGGGCTGACGAGCTGCACCTCGGGCTGTGAAGCCCACACCCGAAGTCTGCAGTCCCTGGTGGCGGCCGGCGGCGTCGCGCTGCTGGGGTTCCTGGGGGCGTGGCGAGCGCTGGTTCGAGGGCTCACCCCGGCGAGGGGGCTGGCGGCGGCGGCGCTGGTGGCCCTCGCTCACCTCTGCCTGATCGAGAGCGGTCGGGTGTACGCGGAGACCGGAGAGAAGCGGCTGGTCGAACACGTCCTGGGTTTCCCGGTGCGGGCGCTGCCGCCTTCGGGGACCACGCGGGGCTACGCGGACGTCCGCGTGGAGGTCGGGCTCCTCACGAGCGCGCTGATCCTTGTCCGTGAGGACGAGACGGAGGAGCGCCTGCTGATCGGGTGGGGGCCCTTTCGCGGCGATGATGAGGCCATCGCGCGCAGCCTGCGGCTGACCATCCCGCCATAGGGCCGGCTCCAGAACACAGAACGCAGAACGCCACTGGCCACTAGGCAAATGTCAGGGAGAATCCCGCGGACGACACGGCCGCGGCCTCTGTCTCCAGGTCCGCTCGGGTCAGCGGGTTCTCATCCAGCCACTCGGACGGGAAGGACATCACCAGCGAGTCGTTGCTGACGTTCAAGCGAACCTCTGGGAGGCTCTTGGGGGAGCGCCCCCGGTGCAGTCGGACCGCCAGCCGCAGCAGCGTCGATTGCCGCAGCAGCTTGTGATCGGGGGCCGGGTACCACGCGCGGAGACGCTCGATGCTCAGCTTGCCGCGATGTCCCAGCACCAGCGCGGCGATGGCGCCCTGGCTCTGGCGGGAGAAGCCCGGCAGATCCGCGTTGGCGATGAGATAGGCGCCGTGCTTGTGGTAGCCGCTGTGGGTGACGAACATCCCCACCTCGTGGAGCCGCGCCGCCCAGGCGATCTGGCTGCGCCGCTCGTTGCTGAGCTTCCAGGCGACGCTCACCTGATCGAAGAGCCCGAGGGCCGTGCGCTCCACCCGGCGGGCCTGGGTCCTGTCGACCCGGAGCCGCTCCGCGTAGCGGTTGATGGTCGCCTCGCGGGTGTCCGCGCCCTGATGGCGGCCGATGATGTCGTAGAGCAGCCCCTCGCGCAGCGCGCCAGAGGTCGGGGTCATGGTCTGAATCTTCAGCGCGCCGAAGACCGCCGAGAGGATGGCGACCCCGCCAGCGATCACCGGCCGGCGGTCAGCGCTCAGGCCCGGCAGCTCCAGATCCGAGACGCGCTTCGACTCGAGCATCAGCCGCCGCAGGCGCTTGAGGCCCTTGCGGGTGATGCCGAGGGGCGCGATGCCGGTCTCGCGCAGGATGCGCGCGATGGCGTTGGCGGTCCCGGATGAGCCCATGGCCTCGGCCCAGCCCAGCCGGCGGAAGCGGCGCTTGATGGGCTCGAGCTCGAGCCGCGCGGCGGTCATGGCTTTGCCCATGGCCTTCTTCGTGAGCTTTCCGTCCGGGAAGAACCGCAGAGAGTAGCTGACGCAGCCCATGTACAGGCTGTCCAGCGCCACGGGCTCGAAGCCCTCCCCGATGATGAGCTCGGTGCTGCCGCCGCCGATGTCGACCACCAGCCGCTGGCCGCTGGCGACGGAGTCGAAGGCGACGCCCTGGTAGATGAGGCGCGCCTCCTCGCGGCCGGAGATGACCTCGATGGGGTGCCCCAGCGCCTTGTGGGCCCGGACCAGAAAGGGCAGGGGGTTCCGCAGCTTTCGCAGGGTGTTGGTGCCGACCGCCCGGACGCTGCCGCGGGGCATGGCCCGCACGCGCTGACCGAACTGTTCCAGCGCCGCGAGCGCCCGCTCCTCGGCCTCATCGGTGAGGTGGCCGGAGCTGTCCAGGCCGCCGGCGAGGCGCACCCGGAGCTTGAGCTTGTCCAGCACCTGGATGTCGCCGCCTTCCAGCGAGCGGGCGACCACCATGTGGAAGCTGTTGGACCCGAGATCGAGGGCCGCGATTGTCTCGGGGATGCTCACGTGGCGGTGAGCTCGCCGCGCTCGTCCACGGCCGCGAGGTGCGCCAGCAGGAGCCCGTTGACCTCGTCCGGCACCTGACCCATCAGGCCGTGGCCCGCGCCCTCGACGGACACCACGCGCGCGCCGGGGATCAGCTCACCCAGCGCGTCGCTGCCGCTCGGGGGCACCAGAAGATCCAGCGTGGGCTTGATCACCAGGGTGGGCAGGCCCTCCAGGGCGGCGAGCCGCCGGCGGGTGTTGTGGCCGAGGACCGCGCCGAGCTGCGCCAGCAGGGTCGCCCGGGGCGGCGGCTCCGTGCCGAAGTTCTCCGAGAGGCGGTTGATGAGGTGCTCCTCGCCCACGGCCTCGATGTGAGCATCGGTGAAGAGCAGGCGGGCGAGGTTGCGGTGCCGGTGCTGCTTGGGGCCCATGTGGACCCGGGCGAAGCGCCGCAGGCCCTCGACCGGAGGGATGGACTTCAGCATGTTGCCGGGGTGGGTCGCGATGAGCGACAGGGAGCGCAGCCGCTCGCGGGCCATCAGCGCAAGCTCCTGGCTGATCATCCCGCCCATGGACACGCCGGCGACGTGGGCGGTCTCCCAGCCCAGGTGATCCATCAGCCCCAGCGCGTCGGCCGCCATCTGCTTCATGGAGGTGAGGCCGGTCACCGGGGCGCTCTTGCCGATGCCCCGGTTGTCGAAGCGGACGACCCGGTGGTGTTGGCTCAGGGCCTCGAACTGTAGATCCCAGGCCCGCGCCCTGGCGGCGAGGCCCATGACCAGCAGCACCGGTGAGCCCTCGCCCGCGACCTCATAGGCCAGCTTCGTTCCGTTGCTCTCGGCGATTTTCATGAACCTGTTCTACCGCGAGATCGGTGGGGCCCGGCGGCTCAATCCGACGCGCCGTCGGGCCTCCAGACAGTTGTCCCCGCCCAAGGCGAACTCACGGCAGGATCGAGGGCGCTCTTCGTAGATAGCGCAGAGGTAGGGCAGGCCGGGGCGCAGGCCCACGCAGCGCCCCCCGGGGCGCGGCAGGTGCTCCCCGTACTCATCGCGGGCGACCAGCTCGGGGTGAGCCTTGCGCACCACATCAACACGGCTCACCGCGACCTGATGGAAGGCCTCCCGGCAGCAGGCGCCGCAGTCGGCGCAGGCGGCCTCATCCAGCGCGGGCTCCCACCGCTCGCAGGCGGCCCAGGTCGGATCCAGGCGGGGTGCGATCGCGTCGAGGCGCTTCGCCTGTCGGCAGCGGGGAACCCGGCGCCCGGGACCGGCGTCGAAGCGCCACGCGCAGTCGCCGCACTCGCGGCCGGACTCGCCCACCGGGAAACTCAGCGGATGCAGCGGCGTCGCCCGGGACCAGAGGCTCTCGGGACCAGCGGCCGGCGCGACGGCAGCGGCCATCGCGGCGGTGGCCTTCAGAGCGTCGTGCAGCGGTCCCGACCAGTCTCCGCGCGTCGCTGCGGGCCACGCGGCGAGGGCGAGGGCGAGGGCCGGATCGTCGCAGGGGGCCAGCGGATCCGGCGGCAGGGCGTCGTAGTAGGGGCGGTGATCGGTGGTGACGGCGAAGAAGGTTCGCAGGCCGTAGCGGCCGGCCAGCGCCGCCTGGAGGCGGTGGCAGCCGTGCTCGCGCGTGAGGTGCCGATCGTCGATGTTCTCCAGCCCCCAGTCCGGCTTGCGCAGGCCGGCGGGGGCCTCGATCAGCGCGTGGCAGATCTCATGGAAGATGAGCTGGGCGAGGCTGTCGTCGGGATCGAAGCCCGCGTAGTCGGAGAGCGTCAGGGTGTCCGCGCCGTTCCAGCTGGCGAAGACCTCACCCGAGCGGGCGATCGTCATCCCCAGGCGCTCGGCGCAGGTGAGCCAGATCAGCTCCAGGGGGTCGCGGTAGTTGGCGTCGATCGGGCGGGTCATCTCAGCGTCTCACGCGGTCGGCAGGGGTAGGACGGGGCGGACCACGCCGAGCGCGCACATGCCGTGCACCATGGCCTCGCGCTGGCTGAACTGGGTGGTGCGCCAGGTCGTCGCGAAGGTGCGCCACTCGTTGCCGTTCTGCCAGGGATACGAGCTCGCGGCGCCGCCCCGAACCACGCCGGTGAACCACTCGGGAAGATCGGGAGACGGCGAGCGGCGCGGTGAACCATCAGCGGGCAGATCGCTGAGATCGCTGTGCCAGAAGTCCGCGCAGATCTCCTCGTGGTAGCCCATCTGAACCAGTCCCAGCGGGTGGGGGTGTTCGTCTGGGAGCCCCCGCGGGCTGTCGTCGCCCCAGAAGAAGAGGCTGTCCCCGCCGGCGCGGCAGGCGTGCTCCCACTCGGCCTCGGAGGGCAACCTGAGCGGCGCCATTCGCTCCGCCAGCGCCAGCGCCTGCTCCCGGGGCATCCGGGCGACCTCGTCGCCGCTGAGGATCGCGGGAGCCCCGGTCGGCGCCGGCACGAAGGCTGGGAGGATGCCTCGGACGATCTCGTTGGTCAGCGGCTCGGAGGCCATCAGCAGCGGCGGAAGCCGGACCTCGGTCGGGGGCGTCGAGAAGTCCAGGAGGGGCTTCAGGAGCCACTGGTGCAGCGGGTGCGCTTCGTCCCCCTGGATGATGCCTTCGAGCAGCGCGCGCTGTCGAGCCGTGAGGCCGATCCGTGTGACGCCGCCCGGGATGAGCCGCAGGCTCAGGTCATTCACTTCAAAGGGCAGCTCCGAGGTGTTCAGGAAGAGGGGCAGGCCGAGCTGATCGGCCAGCTCATCTCCGATCTCGGACAGGCGGGCGACATCGGCCCGACGCCAGCGCTCCAGCTCGAACAGCTCCGGGAAGTCCGCTTGTGGCAGCAGTGGGGCCATGCACGTTCTCTATCTCGTCCGGGGCGGCGTGAGGTTACCCACGCGAAGGAGATCGCCATGAGCCTGTTCGATGAGAGCGCCGCGTACTTTCGAGAGCTCCAGGAGCGCATCCTGGCCGCCGTGGAGGCGCTGGACGGCGAGGCGAAGTTCATCCGTGACGACTGGTCGCGGCCGGTCTCGAGCGAGCCGGGGGTGCTCCAGGGCGGCGGCTACACCTGCGTGATGCAGGACGGCGCGGTGTTCGAGCGGGCGGGGGTGAACTTCTCCCGGGTGAGCGGCACCTTCTCCGAGGCCTTCGCGGCGACGATGCCCGGCGAGGGGTTGGACTTCAACGCCACGGGGATCTCCCTGGTGATCCACCCGGTGAACCCCTACGTGCCCACGGTCCACATGAACCTGCGGCGGCTGTCCCGGCCCTCCGGCGGCTGGTTCGGTGGCGGGGCGGATCTGACCCCGTACTACATCGACGAGGCGGACGCCGCGCACTTCCATCGCACGCTGAAGGCCGCCTGTGTCGCCCACTCGGATGTCGTGGACTACCCCAAGGTGAAGGCGTGGTGCGACGACTACTTCTACCTGCCGCATCGCGGCGAGCACCGGGGCGTGGGCGGGATCTTCTTCGACCACATGAGCGATCGGCCCGATGAGAGCTTCGCCTTCATCAAGGCGGCGGGGGAGGCGTTCCTGGAGGCCTACCTGCCCATCGTGGAGCGGCAGAAGGACCGGCCCTATGGGGAGCGCGAGCGGGACTGGCAGCTGCATCGGCGCGGGCGGTATGTGGAGTTCAACCTGATCCACGATCGCGGCACGACCTTCGGTCTGAAGACGGGCGGTCGCGCGGAGTCGATCCTGGTGTCCATGCCCCGCAATGTGCGCTGGGGCTACCGGGTGGAGCCCGAGGCGGGCACCCCCGAGGCGGCGCTGATGGCGGGGCTGAAGCCTCGCGACTGGGCCGGGGAGTTGTCATGAGGCGGGCGTTGATTTTTACAGTGAGCGCGGCCGCGCTGACCCTCACGGGCTGCGTCTTCGACAAGTCCGGTGACACGGGCGGGGTCGGCAGCTACTCCTCGAGCTGCCAGCATGAGCTGCCCGGCGAGCCCATCCTCGACGCCTTCGGCACCTTCGAGATCACCGGCGTGGAGGAGGTTCCCCCGGACTTCGCCCTAGGCGCTCACCTGGACGGTACCGGCGGGCTGGAGATCGTGGCCTGTGTGCCGGATCGCGAGTCGGCCTCGCCCATCCTGGATGACCTCGTCTTCAGCGTCAGCCTGGCCCTCTTCGACTTCGACGACGGGGCCATGGACCTCGGCATCGGTGATGATGCCGACAGCGTCAACGAGCTCACCGGGACGGTCTCGGACTGGCACGACATCGTGCCCTGGGACGACGGCGGCACCTTCATGACCTTCGAGGCTGGTGTGGGCACCTTCTCGGAGATCGACAAGGACGGTGGCAGTCTCGTGGGCGTCATCGACGTCACGGAGACCGACCCGCGGGGCTACGACATGCAGGTCGAGATCGACCTGAGCTGGTGACAGCCCGCCGGTGATGGGGGTGTTGATGAGGGCGTGGCCAATACACGCCACACCCCCAGCCTCCCTCTCCCTCTCCCTCTCGATGAGTCTTCACCTTCCGTCAGCACGCGCCGGTAGGCGCGCGCCAACTGCGGATGGGTACCTCTGAGGAACGCGACGTCCCAGCGCCGCACACTAGAGGGTGTTGCGACGTCAGATGCCTCGCCGCAAGGCGACATCAGGAGGCAAGACCTTGCGAACACGTGGACGGTTTTCGACGGAGCCCAGCTGTTGCTGTTCCGGACGAATCGAGTAAAACCGGCCAGGTTTCGCAATGGATGCAAACCCAAGTGGGCATGCCAGACGACCCGAGAGTCAGAGCAAAAGGGGTGAAGGTCGACGAGGAGGAACGACGAGACTTGACCGAGGGGGAAGCGCAGCGTCCCCCTGGAGACAACGCTGGTTGGCAGCGGCGAATCCGTCAAAGTGGCCGAAAAGCCGCAGTAACGACCACGATCCATGCGGCAGCCGCGCTCACGCTGACCGTCACGATCCATGCGACAGCCGCGCTCCCACTGAGCCCCACGATCCATGCGGCAGCCCAACCCGTGCCCCCACAGCCCGCAGACATCAGCGGCTCCGTAGCCCCGAGCGTTCGGTCCGGCGGACCTGGGCTCGGTGGGCATGGGCCTGGTGGGCATGGGCCTGGTGGGCATGGGCCCGGTGGGCATGGGCCCGGTGGGGATTGGACCGGGCGGGGTTGGGCTGCCGCTTGGAGCATGGAGGTCTCCGCGGATTCGGCTGCCGCATGGATCGTGACGGTCAGCGTGAGCGCGGCTGCCGCATGGATCGTGGTCGTTACTGCGGGTTTTCGGCCACTTTGACGGATTCGCCGCTGCCAACCAGCGTTGTCTCCAGAGGGGAACCTGCGCTTCCCCTCTCAGGCAAGTCTCCTCGTCGCAAGCTCCTCGTCGTCGCCTTCACTCCCCTGTGCAGTGACTCTCGGGTCGTCTGGCAAGCCCACCTGGGTTTGCATCCATTGCGAAACCTGACCGGTTTTACAGCGTGGGATGGCAGAAAAACAACAGCTGGTCTCCGTCGAAAACCGTCCACGTGTTCGCAAGGTCTTGCCTCCTGATGTCGCCTTGCGGCGAGGCATCTGACGTCGCAACACCCTCTCGTGTGAGGCGCTGGGACGTTGCGTTCCTCAAAGGTACGGATTCGCAGTTGGCGCGCGCCTGACGGCACGGTTGGGCGGAAGATGGGGGCTCAGAGAGGGGCGACGACACGAGCCTCAAAAGGGGGCTCTTCGCAGTTGGCGCGCCATTCGACGCGGTTGCTGCCGCTGGAGTCGCTGTGAAGCAGCCGCTGGAGTCGCTGTGAAGCAGTCGCTCGGACGGAGGAGAGGAGGAGCACCAACGCTGATGTTTGGACCTGAGGCGCTGCGTGCCCAGAGCTCTCTTCGTTCGCGATAGCGGGGGGGGAGCGGGCGGGAGCGGGCTTACGGGGCCAGCTCAAGGGGCACGAACACAGCCGCCTTCTCGCGACATCGCGCGGCCCCCTCAGCATCTCCAGACGCCGTGAAGGCATCCGCCAGGGTCTCGTAGGCCCCAGCGTACTGCTGCACCGCCCAGACCTCCCAGGTCTCCGTCGCCTGATGCCGGGTGATGAGCTTGGAGCGAAAAGTAAACCCCTGCACCGCGGCGTCCATCTGAGCCTCCACCTGCTCCGGCGTCGGCAACCCCTGCTCCGGCGACACCGCCCGCATCAACACCGCCGACTCCGGATAAGCCGACACCCTGCCCGCGACCTCCGGCTTACCCAGCAGCTCCCGGGAGAGATAGACCGGCCGCACATCGAGGTTCCCCGCGACCAGCTCCGGCACCGAGACGTAGCCCGGGAGGTTCAGCCCGGGGAAGCGCGCGTTCATGTCCTCGACGTACCAGTCATAGACCAGCATCGAGGGGTGCAGGAAGGCGACGTCCGGCCGAACCCCCAGGGCCCGCTGAGCGTAGAGCGTGCCAAAGAAGAAGCTGTCCGACACCCCAACGATGAGCGCCCCCGGCGCCACCGCGTCGAGGGTGTTCAGGATGTAGTCCTCCATCACGGTCCAGTCAGCGTGGGAGGCCCGCTCGTGATGCGCCAGCGCCTGTGCCCCAACAGCAAGCGCGCAGAGAGGCGCCACGACGCGGCCCCAGGGCTGTCGGGAAGCCCAGGCGACGCCGAGCCCGATGAACACCGCGCTCAGCACCGTCGGCAAGATGTGAAAGCGCGCGGCCACCACGCTCCCCATCCCATCGAGGGAGACGTTGAGCTGCGTCAGAAACAGCGGCCCCGCGAGCACCCAGGTCGCCAGCAACGCCGCCGCGAAGCCCCTCCAGCGCGCCTCCCGCAGGCCGGCCCAGACGCCGACCAGCGCCGCCAGCGCCCCCACGCCAAAGAGCTGGGTCGGGGCGCGCCGCAGATAGAAGAGCGGGTGCTCCCACCACCCCACCGACGCGCCGTCCAGGGCGAGCTGGAAGGTGCCGTAGTCCCCCCGCAGGAAGTGGTGAGTGAGCCCGCCGAGGGAGCTCGTGTCCCCCCAGCGCCAGCCGCCGCCGGGGATCATCAGCGTCAGGTAGGCCAGGAAGCCGCAGGCGAGCCCCGCCGCGCAGGTGAGCGTCTCCCGGCTCACCGACCGCCGGCTCAGGGGGCGACTGAGCGCCGTGTACCAGGCCCAGAAGGCCAGCGGCGCCAGCAGGACGACCGTGTGGTGGTTGGCGACGCCGGTGGCCACTGAGAGGCCCAGGGCGAGCTGCGCCTGGTGCCCGCGCCAGCCTCCGGCGATCCGGGCCGCGGCGAAGATCACCAGCGCGGCGGTCAGCGCGCCGCCCGCGAAGACCTCGGCGACGGTGGCGTACTGCCAGAAGGTCAGCGAGAAGCCGAGGAAGCCCGCTGCGATCCAGGCCGCCGCCGGGCTGTCCGTCAGGCTTCGGATGGCCGCGTGGATGAGCGCCGCGGCCCCGGCGGCCAGCGCGGCGCTGACGAGCGAGGCCCGGAAGGCCGGCGTGCCGAGCGGGAGGAACGCCGTGAAGGAGAGCAGCGAGGTGAAGAGCGGGTAGCCCGGGGGGTGGGCCACGCCGCTCAGCGCCGAGAGGGCCATGAACTCGCCGGCGTCGCCGCCCTGGACCGTGCGAGCGGCGCCGCTGGCGTAGATCGCGAGGAAGGCGGCGAAGACGATCGGGGATCGAGCAGCGAGGTGCTTCATCACATCAACGGCTGAACCCCGAAGAGCTGCAGCAGCGCGACCAGCACGCCCATCAGGCCCTCGCCGGCGATGAGGCCGCTGGCGACGGCGAACGCCAGCTTGTTGGCGGCGTCGGGGCTGCGAGCCTTCCAGAGCATGAAGAGCAGGGCGCCGATGAACATGGCGACGGAGTACAGCGCCGGCACGATGAAGGCGATGCCGAAGGCCAGCGCGCTCGGCAGGTACTTGCCGACCGAGGGCACGAGCTTGCGGAGGATGGGCAGGGCCGAGCCGAAGATGAGCCCGGCGATCACCGCGCCGACGGCCCCGGGCGGCAGCGCCCCGAAGCCCTCGGCCAGCAGCTCGGCCATGGCCCGCCAGGCGTGGGCGGCGGGGGCCGGCAGCTCCTCGCCGCCGATCTCGTAGACCTCGTCGAAGAGCAGGTAGATGGGCACGCAGAAGAACACGCCGAAGAACACGCCGATGAGCTGCGCGATCACCTGGGGGCGCGGCGCGGCGCCGAGCAGGTGGCCCGTCTTCAGATCCTGCATCATGTCCCCGGCCTGGCTCGCGCCAGCGCTGGAGATGGCCGCCGCCATGAGGTTGGTGGACATCGCCCCCGGGGCCAGCCCGCCGAACACCAGCTGGGTGACCTTGCCCATGCCGCCGAGCGGGTTGATGTCGGTCTCGCCGGTCGAGCGCACCGCGATGGTCGCCAGCACCCAGCTCAGGGCCACCGCGATCACGGTCAGGTGCGGCGGGATCCCGAAGACCAGCCAGGCGCTCATCACCGTGGCGATGCTCGCGACGATGAGGCCGCCGATCCACCAGGTGTTGGGCACGGCCAGCGCCGGATCCTCGATGACCGTCTCGTCCTTGCGCGCCGTGAAGGTGTTCAGGACGGTGCGCCAGCTGAGCGCCAGGCTCGTCAGGGCGTCGGCCACCATGATGGCGACACCCGGCCAGAGGATCCAGCCGCGCACGCCGTCGCTGTAGGACATGACCGCGCCGGGGGCCCAGCCCTTCGCCTGGACGAGGGGGCCGATGACGGCCCAGCTGACGACCGCGCCGGCCAGCAGGCTCGTGGCGACCCGGGGGCCGATGAGGATGCCCGCGCCGGTCATCAGGGGGCTGATGATGAGCGAGAAGCTCCAGGCCGCGCCCAGGGCGAAGACGCCGCCGATCACCGGCAGCGCGTCCAGCGGGGGGCCGCCGAGGGGCGAGATGAAGAAGGCCGCCAGCGTGAACACCGCGGCCGCGATGCCCCACCGGAGCAGCGCCCGGGACTTGTCGATCGCGTCACCGCCGGGGGTGAACATGGCGATGATGGTCTCGGCGGTCGCGGTGCCCGTGGGGAAGCGCAGCTTCTCAACCAGCACCATCTGGCGGCGCAGCGGCACCGCGTAGAAGACGCCGAGGTAGGCCACCGACAGGGCCCAGAGGGTCAGCTCGACCGGGCTCAGCTCATAGCCGAGCATGCCGAGCGCCGGCACCGCGGAGAGCAGCCCGGCGGCGCTGGTCATCGAGCCCGCCGCCGATCCGGCGGTCTGGGTGATGTTGGCCTCCAGCACGGTGTAGGGGCGCTTGGGCTTGATGGCGGCGAAGACGGAGTAGCCCAGGATGGCCGCGATGAGCGAGCCGCCGATTCCCCAGCCGGTCTTGAGCCCGAAGTAGATGTTCATCGCCGCGACGACGCCGCCGAGCAGGATGCCGACGACGATCGCCCGCGCCGTGAGCTGCAGCTCACCGGGGGCGGGCTCGTAGAGCCGCTCTGAGGTCTCCTCAGAGGCCTCCTCATGGGGATTGGGGGGGGCTTCGTTCATGCTGTCCTCATCCGGGGCCGGTGCGGCGGGTCAGTAAATATACTCTGCCCGACCCAGCGCCAGCTCCACGCCATGCAGGGCATGCGCGGAGTCGCCGATGAGATCGAGGTAGAGCTGCTCGTTCTCCAGGCGGATGGTGTCGAGGTTGTCGTAGGCGCCGAGGCGCTTCAGCGCGGAGACGGTGTCCACCAGCGCGACCAGCGCCTGGGCCATCACCTGCCGCTCGGCGCCCGAGGGGGGGTAGATCCCGCTCGCCGCCAGCTTGTGCGCGCTCTCCAGCCAGTGCCCCACGAACTTGAGCTGCTGGACCATCAGGATCAGCGCCATGTCCGGGCGCTGGGCCGCGCCGCTGGTGGTGATCGCCAGCTCCCGGGGGAAGCGGTAGTAGAGGAGCGCGCCCTGCTGGCGCAGCTTCTCCAGCTCGTCCTCGCCGCCGAAGCCCCGGGCGACCACAAACGCGCCGCCCTGGAGCAGGTGCGCGCCGCCGCAGGTGTACTGGAAGATGCCCTGCCCGCGCTTCTGGAAGTCCTCCCCGGCGGCCATGGCCTGGAGCATGAAGCCGCTCTCGGTGTGCAGCACGTGCACCATCAAGCGGGTCATGTCGTTCATGCTCATGGGGGTGCCCTGCGCGGCCGCCCACTGCAGGTTCTCCGGCGCCCAGGCGGCGATGGCCTGGATGCCCCAGGGCATGTCGTTGGGGGAGTCGAAGGAGGACTCGCCGTTGCCCAGGTTGAGCCAGGTGGTCAGCAGGGAGTGGCGCCAGAGGTCGCCGACCTCGTGGGGGTGACCGTCGACCTCCACGGCGAGGCTCGGATCAACGCCGGCCTCGGTCATCGCCTTCAGCAGCAGATCCGTGTGGGGCTCGATGCGGATCTCGCCGCGCTTGCGGGGGAAGCCCACCAGCGCGCGCCCGCCCAGCTCCTCCTCGAAGGCGTAGTCCTTGAACATCGCCTCCACCGCGGGCTCGCCGTCGCTCAGCGTGAAGCCGGCGCCCCGGGCCAGCAGGCCGTGGGCGACCGCCCAGGGGTTCTCCGGATCCGACGCGTGGGCATCCACGGTGTCCGCCAGCAGCTCAATGGCCGACTCCAGATCGGGGCTGGCCTCGCCGGGGAAGGGCGTCTTGACCCTGTTCTTCGGCGGCGTGATCGCCGGGAGGGCCGCGCTCGCGGCGGGGGCCTCAGCCCGCGCGGCGGGAGGCTCCGGGGTCTCGGTGGCTTCGGGGAGCTCCGAGGCTCCGCAGGCGCTCAGGGCCGCGGCGAGGAGCGCGACGGCGCATCCGCGGCCCGCACGCCTCACAGCTCCAGCTCCGCTTCCAGCGCTTCCTTCTCGGCGGCGATCTCGTCGTCCAGCTTCTGCTGCAGGGCGTCGATGAAGATGATGCGCTCGCGATCCGTGATGTAGACGCGATCCTCGCGGGCGGCGATGCGCGGGGTCACCAGCGAGATGTCCGCGGCCTCGATGCTGTAGTCCACCTTCCCGGGGCGCTTGAACTTGAAGACCGTGCCCTGATCGGTGACGACCCAGAGCTTCTTCTTCTCATCGAGGGTGAAGTCGAACGCCTCGTAGCCCTTGCCCAGGTCGTCGGGGCCCATGATGGCGCCGTGCCGGAAGCCGTCGAGGTCGTACATGACGATGTGCTGCCCGAAGGCCATGTAGAGCTTGTTGTTCTTCGCCACCTCGACCGCGCCGGGGATGCCGTCGGGGAGCTGCCAGGGACCGGACATCTCGCCGTCGAGGCTGTAGCCGTAGAGCTGGTCCATGAAGACGACGTACATCATCTTCTTCTTGGCCACCCAGGCGAGGTAGCCCTGGCCGCCGAGCCCGTCGTTGGGGGCGCCGTCGACGGGCACCTCCCAGCCGCCGGTCCTGCGGCCCTGGGCGTCGAAGAGCTGCACCACGCCGTGCGCGTCCAGGGTGGCGAAGCTGTCGCCCAGCTTGTCGTTGGGCATCAGCTCGACGTCCAGCGGCGTGCGGAAGCGGCCCGGCTCGGCGCCCGCCCCCGCCCCGGAGACGTACCAGGGGCGGGTCTCGCCCATCCACTCATTCGTGATGTCGGCCTCGGGGCCCCACTGGCGGTCGTAGACGCCGGTGGCCTTGAAGCGCTGGATGCGGTTGTTGCCCACATCGGCCACGTAGGTCCGGAGCTGGGCGTCGATCTCGATGGGCAGCGGCTCACCGAAGCTCTTGAGCTGACCCGGCCCCCAGCCCGCGCCGCCCCAGGACGGCGCGCCGAAGCCCGGGCCGCCGATCAGATCCTGGTAGGCGTAGAAGATCTCCGCCAGATCCTGGAACTCGGCGGCGGACTTGCCCACGCTGCGCAGCGCGGCCTGCTCCATCGCCGGGATGGCGTTTGGATCCTTGAGCTTCTGCAGCGCGGTGATGGCGGTCTCGTCGGGGCGGATCGCCTGGGCGCGGTAGCCCACGTCCACGATGCGCGGGACCATCGCCCGAACGTAGTCGGCGCCGTCGCCGGCCTGATCCATGATGAAGGCCAGCGCGTCCGAGTCGCCGAAGTCCGCGGCCTTGATGCTGCCGTAGGCGTCGCGGATCTTCTTGTCGTGCGCCTCCTGCTGGGCGACCGCCGCCGGGCTCTTGAGCCAGGCGTCGAAGGCCGCGGTGCGATCGGGGCTGCGGTGGAAGTTGACGGCCACCTCGGCGATGAAGAGGTCGTCGAAGACGAAGCCCTCATAGACATCGACCACGTCGATGCGCACCTTGCGGGCGCTGCCGGCGATGCGGACGTCGACCCGCTGGACCTTGTCCTCGAACACCACCTCCTTGACCACCTCCTCGGCGCCGCCCTGGAGGGTGATCCGCACGGTGCGGGGCCGGGAGTACTCGCGGAAGGACTTCTTGCCCTCCGAGAGGTTGCCGGGCCAGACGGAGAGGCGCTCGACCTCCGTGAGCTGTCCCAGGTCCACGTCGAGCCAGGCGCCCTCGCCGTAGCCCTCGGCGCCTTCGCCCCAGCCTTCGGAGATCAGTCCGTCGGCGGCGTTGTCCGCGGGGTGGCGGGTGTTGTCCTCATCGACCAGTGTCGAGGAGGCGCGGATCCATCCAGAGACCGCGGCGTCGGCGGTCGGGAGGGTGAGAAGCAACAGCAGGGAGGTCATGCGGTCTCCTCCAGAGAGGCCCCGAACCGTAGCGCGGGGGGATCTACGGGTCAATCCAACCCATGTCAGCGCTTCGTGAGTCCTTGACGATCGACGCTAAGCGCGCGGGGACTCGGCGAGGTTGGGGCCAAAGGGGAGCTGCTCCTGGCTCGCTTCATAGCTGTCGGGATCCCAGTGGTTGCGGCACCGGGCCTCGTAGGCGTCCGTCTCACCCACCAGCACCTGCGAGCCGCGGGAGATGGTGCGCTGGGAGCGATCGGCCGGCGCGCCGCAGAGCACGCAGATAGCGAGCATCTTCTGGATGTACTCGGCCTTGCACAGCAGGATGGGCATGGGCCCGAAGGGCTCCCCCATGTAGTCCAGGTCCAGCCCGGCCACGATCACCCGCTTGCCGCCGTTCGCCAGCTCCTCGCAGACCTGCACCAGCCCGGCGTCGAAGAACTGGCCCTCGTCGATGCCGATCACCCGCGCGTCGCCGGCCAGCTCCAGGATCTGCTCCGACTCGGTCACCCGGAAGGAGCGGATCTGCATACCGGAGTGGGAGTCCACGCTGTCGGCGCTGTAGCGCTGATCGAGCTCGGGCTTGAAGACCACCACCGGGAGGCGCGCGTACTGGGCGCGGCGGATGCGGCGGATGAGCTCGGAGGTCTTGCCCGAGAACATGCAGCCCGCGATCACCTCGATCCATCCGAGCTGCTGGGGGCTGGAGGGCAGGAACGGCGGATAGCTCAGCATCAAGGGCTCTTTCTAAGCGAGGGATCCCAGGCGGATGACGCGCTCTTCTTTCTGGAACCAGCGCACCACCGAGGCCCCCTCCTCTACCCGATGTTGGGAGAGGATGCGGAACGGCACCTCCGGCGGGCGCAGCGGCGCGGGCGCGAAGGGGTTGGCGTAGGCGCGGCCGATCAGCCCCAGAGCGTCGTAGATGGGGCGCTCCAGCAGGATCATGCCCGGCACATTTTTATAGAGCGGATCCTTGAACAGGCAGGGATCGCGCTCGCTCTCCACGAAGCCGGCTTCCCAGGGCTCCTTGCCCGGGACGCTGGAGGTCGAGGTCCAGCGGGGCTTGCCGTAGAGGAACTCCCGCATGTACCCGCGGGAGAGCTGCCAGGGCTGATCGCCGACGGCGACGACCACCGCGGGCTCCTTGCCCTGCGGCCCCATGCGGTAGCGGTCCAGCGCCCGCACGGAGGTCGCCTCCAGCGCGCGCACGGCCCGGCCGGCCATGAACGGGCCCAGGCTCAGGACCACCAGCGACTGACCCGGACGAGCGACCTCACCGGTCAGGCCGAACTCCAGGGAGACGGACTCGTCCTCGTAGGCGGCGAAGCGGCCGTCCCAGTTTCCGCTCTCGACCTCGCGCAGCCACATCTCCACCGCCTGGCGGACGGGCTCGGGGCTGAAGTCGTGCGGCAGCCACTTCCGGACGAAGACTCCGAAGCGCAGCCGGGAGCCCACGCGCTCGAGGGCGTCCCGCAGCGAGAGGATCGCGCGGGACTCGACGCCCATGCGACCCGAGGTCAGGAAGGCCAGCACGATCGCGTTGATCGCGCTGCCGTCCGGCCGCTCCATGCGCAGCACGGGGCCGGGACGCCCGATGTCCACGCTGCGCCAGCCGGTCTTCTGCAGCACGCAGAGCGTCGACAGCTCGGCGAAGCCCTGGAAGAATCTGCGGTTGTCGATGGAGTGCAGGAGCTCCATCAGGCGCGGCCGGAACGGCGCCGCCACGCTCTTGACGGCCTGCTCGAGGCCAGCGCGTGCTTCGTCCCCCTGAGGCAGACAAATCTGCTTGAGGAACGAGTGCGACGCGCCGGGCATACGGCGCATCTCAGCAAGCAGCGAATCGGGGAACAGATCTGGTGCCACTTCAGCTCACGGCGCTTCGGTGAAGCCGCGCGAAGATAAGGGGATATCCAGCGCAACGCAAGCGCTGATGCGCGCTCGGGGACACTTCTCGCGCGCGTTGACGGGAGGTGAGTGTGTTTGGAGGTCGAAAAGTCGTGGTCCTGGCTCTCGCTGGCGGTGTCTTCATGCTGATCGTCGGTGCTGCATTTGTTGCCTCGGCCCTGGTGAGTTCCAACCTCGGCGCGCCCTGATTGCGAGCGCCCGGTCTGCGTCAGAGCTCAAAAATAGAGCGCCTCGTCTTCTCCCACGGAGAGGTCGTATTCCTGGAGGCGCAGCACCTCCCGGGTGACCGGGTCCAGCTCCAGCGCGCGCCAGAGGGTGGCGTCAATACCCGGGGAGACGGTCTCCATCCAGGCCTCGCCGTCCCACCAGAGCTGCATCAGGGCGTGGGTCTCGGACAGCGCCGAGGAGGTCACCACGTCGGCGTTGGTGACGTCGAAGGCCGAGAAGCGGTAGGCCTCCCGCTCGCGGATCTCATTGACCACCGCGGACTGAAGTCCCTCACTCAGCAGCTCCATCTGGGCGACAGGCTCGTCCGTGGGGGGGTGATCCGGATCGTCGGACCAGATGTGGAAGCCCGCGGTCTCCGTGGCGCCGGCCAGCGGGCCGGTCATGTGCAGATCCAGGCTCGCCACGCCGACGTCCCAGCTCAGGGCGACCCGGAAGGACTCCACCCCCTCGGGGGGCACGATGAGGCCCTGCTGGCCCCCGCGCCCGCCGGGGATCACCGTGACGGGGAAGCGCGTCAGGGCGTAGCCGCTGAAGGGCTCGACCACCGCGGTGTAGACCCCGCCGGGCAGCCCCGTGATGTCGAAGGCGCCGTCGGCGTCGGTGCTGACCTCCGCGTCGACGCCCCGGCTGTCCGGGGCGTTGTAGCCCTCGCGCAGCAGCATCCGCGCCAGGGCGACCGGCGCGCCCGTGGTGGCGTCCAGCAGCTCGCCCGAGCCCGAGGCGTCGTCGCCCGCGGGCACCAGGGTCACCGGCGGCATGCGGAGCGCGACCGTCTGGAAGGCCTGCCCCACGCCGCCGTAGACCGGGTAGTCCGACAGGGGCTCCCGGAGCACCGCCTCGGCGAAGGTCACCCCGTCCGAGTAGCCGTCGCTGGCGGCGGTGATGGACACCGGGAACAGCACCTCCTCCTGGCCCACCTCGAAGAAGACCGGCAGGTACCAGTGCCCGTCGTCGCTGGACTCGACCGTGCCCATCAAGGCGCCGGTCCCCAGGCTGGCCACGGAGACCTCCACGCCCTGAAGGAGCGTGCCCTCCGCGTCCACCGCGGCGCCGTAGAGGCTCAGCATCCAGCCGCGGGGCGGCTCGACGCAGCCGGTGGTCAGCGTCAACAGGGCGAGGCTGGCGATCACGCGCGCCTCCGCGCGAGGGCCATCAGCGAGAAGAGCGGCAGCAGCCAGGCGGCGCCCGAGCGCGCCGGGGCGCCGGCGGCGACGCAGCCGCAGGGCAGGTCCATCGCCTGCAGCGCCCCCTCACCGAAGAGGTTGTCGGGGCCCTCCTCGCCGAGATCCTCGACGCGCTCGGTGAGGAGCTTCCGCACCTTGCCGACGGAGGCCCGGGGCTTCCGCTCCAGCAGCAGCGCGATCAGGCCGGCGGCGTGGGGCGCGCTCGCCGAGGTGCCCTCGAAGTAGCCGCTGCCGTAGGTGACCGTGGAGACCCCGGTGGGCGCCACGTAGTCGGGCTTGACGCGCCCGTCGGCGGTCGGCCCCTGGGAGGAGTACTCCGCCAGCTCCTTCGTCTCCGGGTCGTAGGCCCCGATGGTGAAGGCCCCCAGCGCGTCAGCCGGCAGCGTCAGGGTGCCCTCGGGGGTCGCGTTGTCCGAGTGCACGCCGCCCGCGCTGTAGATCCAGCCCGTCAGTCCGCTGACGGACTGCTCGCTGTAGAGCCGCGCCTCCGCCCAGCTCCCGGTGACGCTGCAGGTGACGGTCTCGTAGGGGAAGCCGTCCCCGTCCTGGACCTCCTGGCTGCGGCCGCACTCGCTGTCGCCGCTGTAGACGAAGAGATCGATGTCGGTGCCGCTGCCGAGCGGATCGTCCGACCAGCGGAAGCTCGCCGAGGCCTGCCCGCCCCGGGTGCGGAACTGGACGCTGTCGTCGCCGTCGAGCTCGAGCCAGCCGTCGCCGTCGCTGTCGGTGAGCGCCCCCGAGGCGTAGTTGCCCGCCTCGTTGCCCGCCGCGGCGACGTAGATCACCCCGTACTCCGCGAGCTGATCGACCCCCTGGGACCAGGGCGAGCTGCCGTCGATGGGCCAGACGTTGTCGAAGCCCACCGAGGCGTTCACCACCTGGACGCCGTCGTCGAGGATCTCATTGAGCCGATCAATGAACTCCACGTCCGTGAGGAAGTTGTAGAGATAGAGCTCCGCGCCAGGGGCGATGTCGTGGATGACCTCAGCCACCGCGGCGCCGTGCCCCGAGCTCTCCCAGTCCCCGCTGAAGCGCGCCTCGACCGAGGCCGGCAGCTCCTCGCCGAGCAGCGCCTCGTAGCCCGCGAAGCCCACGTCCAGCACGCCGATCCGCACGCCCGCGCCCGTGAGCCCCCCGGCCTGCCAGTCCTCCAACCCCATGGGCTCCACGCCCTCGCTGATGACCTCGGTGGGGCGGGCCAGCAGCGGCGTTCGCACGCGCCTGACGTCCGGCAGCGCCGCCACGTCCGCGAGGCGCTCGAAGGGCACCCGGAGCTGGGCGTACGATCCGGCGACCACCGGGTCCACGATGTCCGGGTCCAGCGCCATGGCGGCGTCGGCGACGGTCCAGCCGTCCCCGCCTTCGAGCAGCTCCACCACGACCGTCACCCGCTCGGGATCCGGGTAGGGATCGCGGTGCCGGAGGGACCAGTCCGCCCGGTCGGCGGGGGCGGTGAGCGCGGACGCCTCCCGCAGGGGCCCGGTGAGGCGGGTGATGTCGGCTCCCAGAGACGGGCCGGCCCGCGCGGCCGGAGCAGCCGGAGCGGGGGTCGCCAGGAGGAATCCGAGGGAGAGGAGCATGGCGCCTTGGAAGTCAAGGTAGACTGACAGGCGCACATGCTACACCGATCCCAGCTGGAGACCGACGACGGATGGACGCTCGGCCTGCGCCGATGGTGCGCGGACGCGCCGAACAAGCCCCCCGTCCTGCTCGTCCCGGGCTTCGGAACCAACGCCAATATCTACGGCTATCACCCCGAAGGGCCGGGCTTCATGGAGACGCTGGCCCGCCGCGGCTTCGACACCTGGTCGGTGGATCTGCGGGGCCAGGGAGACGGCCGCAAGACCGGGCTCCGGCGGGGCCGCCCCATCCGCATCGGCGAGCAGGCGCTGGTCGATCTGCCGCTCGTGCTGCGGCACATTCAGGAAGTCACGGGCGCCGACACCGTCCACACGGTGGGCGGCTCCCTCGGGGGAGCGCTGCTCTACACCCTGCTGGCCCACCAGCCGGACGCCCCCATCGGCAAGCTCGTCACCGTGGCCAGCCCGCTGCGCTGGGACGACCGGCACCCCATCGTGCGGGCCTTCTCGGCCGCGGGGCCGCTGCTGAGCCAGTTCCCCATGCGCGGCAGCCGCCCGGCGGCCCGCTGGGGCCTGCCGCTCGCCGCGCGGTTCGCGCCCAACCTCGCGCCGAAGCTCCTGAGCATCTACCTGACCGTGGACAAGTTCGACCTCAGCTCCGCCCCGGAGCTGGTCCGCACCATTGAGGATCCCGATCACTACCTGAGCCGGCAGCTCGCGGCCTGGATCCGCGCCAGGGATCTGGTCGTCGAGGGCGTGAACGTGCGCGAGGCCCTCGGCGGGGTCAAGAACCCGCTGATGCTGATCACCGCCTCCGACGACGGCATCGTGCCCGCCGCGACCGCCCGCACGGCCCTGCACGCCATCGGCGGAGAGACCTCCTACCTGCACGTCGGCGGGCCCGGCGATCCCTGGGCCCACGTGGACCTCTTCATCGGCACCGGCGCCCGGGAGCGCGTGTTCACCCCCGTCGCGGACTGGCTCGCCGCGTGACGCTCTCACCGCTCACGCTGCTGACGCTGCTCGCCTGCTCCGATCCGCTGCCTCGGGGCGTGCTGCTGGTCACCGTCGACACCTGGCGGGCGGACCACCTGGCGGAGGCCGTCGCGCCCAACGCCTGGGCCATCGCCAGCGACGCCGCGCGCTACACCGACGCCTGGTCCCCCATCGGCCTGACGACCCCCGCCCACGCCAGCATGCTGACCGGCCTGCGCCCGCCGGATCACGGCCTCCGGGGCAACAACCACCACGGCTACAGCCTGGACGAGCGCTTCACCACCGCCGCCGAGGTCTTCGCCGGGGCGGGCTGGGACACCGCGGCCTTCGTGTCCGCCTGGCCCGCCGGGCCCGAGGGCGGCCTCGCTCAGGGCTTCGACACCTTCGACGGCCCGGACGCCGGCGAGCGGGACACGGCCGAGGCGGTGGAGAAGGCCCTGGCGTGGCTGGACGCTCGCGAGGGCCCCTGGTTCCTCTGGGTCCACGCCTACGACCCACACGGCCCCTACGTCCCCGCCCAGGAGGATCTCGACGCCCTCGGCGGCGGGCGGGACGACGCCACCCGCTACTCCGCGGAGGTCCGGGCGTCGGATCGCGCGCTGGCTCCCCTCTACAAGCGGGCGCTCAAGGGCGGCGCGCACCTCGTGCTCACCGCCGACCACGGCGAGGTGCACAGCGAGGAGTCCTGCGGCTGGCAGCACGAGCGATCCTCGTCCGAGGCGGCGCTGCGGGTGCCGCTGGTCGTCGCCGGGCCCGGGATCGAAGCGGCGGAGCGCGACGAGCGGGTGATGCTGATGGACGTCTTCCCCACCCTGCTCAAGCTGGGCGGCCTCGCCGATCCGGGCGGACACGACGGCCGGGCGCTGCCCCGCCCCGGCCGGGTGGTGGCCATCGTGGAGTCCGGGATGTGCGACTCCAACTGCTCCCCGGGCTGCAAGCCCTACGGCTTCGAGGGCAAGGATCGCATGGTCTACAGCAAGAAGGGCCCCACCTGGCGGGAGCGCCCCGGCACCCAACCCGTCGGCGATCCCACCCTGAAGCCCTTCCTCTCCGACTGGCCGCCGGGCGCGCCGCCCCCCGCCGAGGCCAGCGAGGAGGACATCGAGAAGGGCAAGGCGCTCGGCTACACCCAGTAGCGACAGCGGCGTTACAACCAGCAGATGCCTCAGCAGAAGTACACCGTGGTCTCTCTGTTCTCCGGCGCCATGGGGCTGGACATCGGCCTCGAGCGCAGCGGCCGCTTCCGGCTCCTCGCCTGCGTGGAGAAGGACGCCCCCACCCGCGAGACCATCGCCGCCAACCGGGACGCGGGCCGCATCGGCTCGCCGGACACCCGCATCTACGGCGACATCAACGCGCTGACGCCCGAGCAGCTGATGGCCGATCTGGGCGTGAAGCCCGGGGAGATCGACGTGGTCGTGGGCGGCCCGCCCTGCCAGTCCTTCTCGACGGCCGGCAAGCGCCGCACGGTCCAGGATCCCCGGGGCACGCTGCTCTGGCGCTACCTCGCCTTCATCGCCGCGCTGAAGCCCCGCTTCTTCCTGATGGAGAATGTGCGGGGGCTGGTCTCCGCGGCGCTCCGGCACCGCCCCATCGCCGAGCGCCCCAAGAAGGGCGGGCCGCCGCTCGCCGAGGACGAGGAGCCCGGCTCGGTGATGCGCGCCTTCGCGGCGGATCTGAGCGCGCTGCCGGACACCCGCTACCGGGTCGATGGCTTCGAGGTGAACTCGGTCAACTACGGCGCCCCGCAGATCCGGGAGCGCGTCCTGTTCATCGGAAATCGGCTCGGCCAGCAGGTCGAGTTCCCACGCCCCACCCACGCCGCGCCCTGGGCCGAGTCCTCCAAGGGCGGGCCGCAGGGCGACCTCTTCGGGCCGAAGCGCTCCCTGCCCTGGAGCACCCTCGGGGAGGCGCTGGCCGGCCTGGAGGATCCCGAGCCCGTGGTGCTGGACTTCAGCCCCCGAAAGAAGCGCTTCCTCTCCATGGTGCCCCCCGGATCCAACTGGCGCAGCCTGCCCGAGGACGTGCAGCGGGAGTCAATGGGGGGCGCGTGGCACGCCAAGGGCGGGCGCTCGGGCTGGTGGCGTCGGCTCACCTTCGACCTGCCCTGCCCCACCCTGATCACCATGCCCAACCACGCCAGCACCTCCCTCTGTCACCCCACGGAGACCCGCGCGCTGTCGCTGAAGGAGTACGCCCGCATCCAGGAGTTCCCTGACGACTGGCACTTCCACGGCACGGTCTCCCAGCGCTACCGGCAGGTCGGCAACGCCGTGCCCGTCCGACTGGGCGCGATCGCCGGCGAGACCATCGTCGCGGCGCTCGACGGCGCGGGGGCGGCCCCGGCGACCGACGCCGAGGACTTCCGGCTGGTCTACGTCCAGTCCCACGTCCGCACCCGCAAGTGGTACAGCGCCGGCAAGACGCACGTCTGGAAGGACGGGAAGCAGGGCGACAACCCGACCTACTCCGACCCGGTCACGCAGGAGAAGGTGCGCCTGCCCTGATGCGCTTCTGCGTCGATAGCGGCGCGGGCGACAGGTCTCAGGCCGCGAGGCCCCTGCGCGGGCGCGGCGCGCCGAGCTTGCGCAGGCTCACGAAGCGGTGCGCCGCGTCGAGCGTGAGCAGGAACCAGCCCTTGAGGCCGTCCTCGCTCACGAACCGCCGCAGCACCTCCACCGGGAGTGAGATTCGGCGGCCGTCCGCGGCGCGGGCGATCAAGTGACGGGCCTCGCCGCGGTACCACCGCAAGAGGTCGTCCCGGCTGATGTCGACGTGAATACGAATCGTGCTCATGTGCACCGCTTCGGCCCACGCCGCAGCCGGGTTGAGCCCTTCTACTTCACCTCGGGCTCCACCCGGATCATCACGAACTTCGACGGGGCGTAGAAATCCGAGATGAAGCCGTTGACCGCCTCCAGCTCCAGGGCGCTGGCGCTCTCCGCCATCGACTCCCGCCAGCCCGCGGGCAGACCGCGAGCGCTCTCCCAGAGCCAGTTGTCCAGCACCTGCCCAGGCGCCTGCTGGCTGAAGGCCCGCTCGCCGAGCAGGTTGCCCACGGCGTCGTCCAGCTCCTCCTGGGTGATGCCGTCGGCGTGGAAGGTGTCCAGCACCGCCCGCAGCTTCTCCTCCGTCCGCTCCATGTTCTCGACGCGGGTGAAGGTCGTGAGGCCGTAGGGGCCGGGCTCCGGGCCGCTGGCGTAGCGCACGCCGGCGCCGTAGGTCTCGCCGCCGTCGTGGCGCAGGGACATGTAGAGCCGGGAGTAGAAGTGCCCGCCGAGGATGTGGCTCGCGATCAGCATGGACGGGTAGTCCTCGCTGCCCCAGGCCAGCGACTCCCGCCCCAGCGCGAAGTACACCTGGGTCAGGGTGGGCATGGGCACCTGCGTCAGCGCCGGGCGCTCGGTCTTCAGCGGCGAGAACGCGGGCGCGAGGCCCTCGGGCGCGGCCTCGGTGGGCGGCAGCAGCCCCACGATCAGCGCGTCGATCTCCGCCCGATTCAGGTCGCCGGCGAAGCCCACCGTCCGGCCCGGCAGGCGCACCAGCGTGTTGCGGACCGCGGAGAGCTTCGCCCCATCGGTGACGACCGCCGCCGGCTCCTCGTAGCCGTTCAGCCGGGGGTCGCCCTCGGCGAACATCAGCTCGCGTCCCGCCTGCTCCAGGCGGAAGCTCGGATCCTTGATCTGTCCCTCCCACTCGACCTGGCGGCCCTTCTTGGCCCGCTTCAGCTCGCTGAGATCGTAGTCGCGGTTGTAGATCACGTCCTGGATGAGCTCCAGGCCGTCCGGCAGATCCTCCTTCAGGCAGCTGAAGGAGAGGGTCGAGCCGAAGTCGTCCGAGCTCAGGTTCAGGTCCGCGGCCAGCGCATCGACCCGAGCACGCAGCGCGCCCTCCGGATCGAAGAGCTGCATGGTGAAGGCCTCCTCGGCGCCGCTCTCGCGGAACCAGGGGGACCAGGCGCCGACCGGAAAGTGCAGCCGCACCTCGACCAGCGGGGCGCGGTGGTCCTCGACCAACACCACCCGACCGATATCGACGACCTCCCAGCTCACCGGGGCGCGCGGGTTGGCCGCGGGGGCGTCGGCGAAGGCCGCCGGCGCGAGGGAAGAGAGGGACATCCAGGTGACGAGCGCGATCATTCCGGCTTCCCCTTCTTGACGGTGAACTCGACGGGCTGCGCCTCGGCGACGTAGCGGTACCAGACATCCTCGATGTCCTTCAGGGTCACGGCCTCATAGCGGGCCGCGAAGCCGTCGACGCCGAGCGCGTCATCGCCCATCCAGGCGTAGGCGCGACCGATGTCGTCCGCCTGACTCGCCGCGTAGTAGCTCCCCTCCAGCTCCTCCCGCAGGAGCGCCCGGCGAGCGACCGCCAGGTTCTCCTCGGTGAGCCAGATGCGCTCATCGAGGGTCTCCACCGTGCGGTCGATGAGCTTCAGCGCCCGGCGGCGGCTGCGGGTGGGCAGGCTGATGGAGCCGAAGATCAAGATGCCGCCGGCCTGGAACTGGTCCACGTACGTGCCGAAGCCGTCGAGGGCCTTGCCGCGGCTCACCACCAGCTCCTCGCGGAAGCGGTCCACCGAGCCGCTGGAGATCATCTGGCCCAGCAGCTTCATGGCCCAGTAGTCGGCGTCACCCGGGGCGGGGGCGATGTAGATATTCGCCGCGAGCTTCACCGGCGGGATGTCGTCCTGGAGGTCCACCCGCTCGGGGAAGCTCCAGTCCTGGAGGGAGGGCACCTCGGGGGGCGCGCTGTGCTCGGCCGGCAGATCGCCGTAGTACTCGGCGACCCGCTCCAGGGTCCAGGGCCCGTTGACCGGGCCGACGATGACGAGGTGCAGGTTCGCGGGGCGGTAGTACCCCTCGTAGAACTTGCGGGCCAGCTCCAGGTCCGCGCCCTGGATGTCCTCCTTGGTGCCCGCCGGGCTGTGGCCGTAGGGGTGCTCGCCGAACAGACCGCGCAGGCCGGTGATGAGCAGGCGACCGGTGGGGTTGTTCTCCGTGCGGAGCCGCAGCTCCTCGGTGACGATCTTCTTCTCGTTGTCCAGGTTCTCCTGGTCCAGCACGAGGTTCACCAGGCGATCGGCCTCCAGCTGGAGCACGTAGTCATGCTGCTCCGGCGGGATCTCCGAGATGTACACCGTGTTGTCGAAGGCGGTGTAGGCGTTCTCGCTGCCGCCGTTGGACGTGTGGTGCCTGGAGTAGACGTCCTTGTCGTAGTTGGCGGTGTCGCCGAACATGAAGTGCTCGAAGAGGTGCGCGAAGCCCGCCTCGCTGGCAGCCTCGTGGGCGCTGCCGACCTGCACCCAGGTCTGGGTGGAGACGATGGGGTGATCCGGGTCCGAGAGCACCGAGACCTTGAGCCCGTTGTCCAACGTGGCGGTGAAGTAGCCGTACTCCGGCGGCGGCGGCTCCGCGTCTGCTTCCTCCGCGTCTGCGTCTGCGTCCTCCGCGTCCGGGCAGCCCTCTTCGCCCGCAGCCTCCTCGTCACAAGGCTCGGCCGCTGGAGCGTCCTGGGCGATCGCGGACGGGGCCAGCAGACCCAGCCCCGAGAGAAACAACATCATAGGCGACCTCAGTCAGTGCACGTCACCGGGGGTAACGCACAGCGACCGGTTCGCGCTCGGACTCAGATACCGAAGCGCAGGCCGACGTTCCCGCCGAAGCTCTCGCCGCTCAGGCTGCCCGTCGCCTGCCCGTAGAGGCGGAACTTGAGCACGTTCAGCTGCGCGCCCAGGAAGATGTGCTCGGAGAAGTCCGTGGGGGCCTCCACGACCTCCAGCTTGAGGCTCATGTCGCCGAGGTTCTGATCGTTGGCGCTGGTGGCCGTCAGATCGCCGCCGATGGCGCCCCTGGAGCCGGCCTCGCCGCCGTTGATGTCCAGGCCCGCGCCGCCGAAGATGGACAGTATCTTGAGCATCTGGAGGTTGGTGGAGAGCTCCAGCGGGATCGTCGTGGTGCCGGCGCTCAGAGTGTAGTTGCCGCTGGCGTCCCAGCGGATGGTCTGGCCGCTCAGGTCGAGGTCGACCGGCAGGGACTTGCTGAGCTCCAGCTTGTAGTTGGCGCGGGTGTAGCCCGTGTTGAACGACAGGCCGCCCCAGGTCAGGGCGGTCACCTCGCGGGGCTTGACCACGTCGATCTGGATGTGCGCGCCGACGTTGCTGAGCTGCCCCTCGAAGGGCTCCTGATTGAGCGGCATCTGCATGTAGTTGGCGTAGAGCTTGAAGCGCCGCAGCGGGCTCTCGTCGTCGGAGAACATGCCCAGGTTCAGGCCCACCATGCCCGCGATCTGCAGGGAGAAGCCGGACTCGGGCAGGCTGCCCTCACCCGAGCCCAGGCTCAAGCCGTTGCCGGCGACGCCGCTGCCGAAGGAGCCGCCGATGATGAAGCGGTTGAAGTTGGAGCCGTAGTCCAGGCCCATGCCCTTGGTCGAGATCACCGAGGCGTTCGCCATCTGCCGCACGAAGTCCTCGTGATCGGAGAGGTTGAACGTCTGCTCGACGAGCTGCTGCATCTCGCCTTCGATCTGACTGCTGTCGATGCCCAGCGCCTGAGAGGCCTGCGAGTCGACGTTGAAGTTGAACTCCTGGGCGCTGGCGGGGGCGGCCATGAAGAGGCCAGCGGCGGCGAGAAGCCAGGTGTGAGTGCGGGACATGGAAGCTCCAGGGGGGAGGGTCAGCGATTGCATCGTACATCGGCGAAAGGGCAGCGCGTTGGAGGAGTTGTTGCAGTTCTCTTTCACCCTGTTTATTAGTTATATGACTAAGTAACATTGATAAGCAACCTCGGGAGATGCCATGACGACGCGACAGAAGCTGGGCCTGCTGGCCGCGCTCTACCTGGCTCAGGGCCTCCCCTACGGGTTCTTCACCCAGGCGCTGCCCGTGCTGCTGCGTTCGCGCGGCCTCTCGCTGGAGGCCATCGGCCTGACCAGCCTGCTGGCGCTCCCCTGGGCGCTGAAGTTCGCCTGGGCCCCCGCGGTGGATCGGCTGGGGAGCCGACGGCGCTGGATCCTGGTGACGCAGGCGGCGAGCGCGGCGGCGCTGCTGGGGCTCGCGACGCTCAATCCCGAGGCGGGCCTGGGCCCGATCCTGGCCGGGGTGTTTCTGATCAACGCCCTGGCGGCGACCCAGGACATCGCCACGGACGGCCTCGCCGTGCGGCTGCTCACACATGGGGAGCGGGGGCTCGGCAACGGCGTCCAGGTGGCCGGCTATCGGGTGGGCATGATGCTCGGCGGCGGGGCGCTGCTGGTGGCGGCCGGGGCGCTGGGCTGGCCCGGGATATTTTTGGTGATGGCGGGGCTCATCGCGCTGAGCAGCGTCCCGGTGTGGCGCGTCGGTGAGGGTGCGCTCGCTGTCAGCAGTGCCGGCAGTGCCGGCAGTGCCAGCACTGTCAATCGGCAGGCTCCGCCCCCGGCGCGGCGCCTGTCGGCGGGCTGGCTGGGCCTGCTGCTGGTGTTCAAGTCCGGGGACGCGCTGGCGCAGGGCATGCTCAGGCCCTGGCTGGTGGACCGGGGGATGAGCCTGGAGGCGATCGGCGCGCTGGTCGGCGGGCTGGGGTTCGGGGCGGGGCTCGCGGGGGCGCTGGCGGGCGGCGTCTGGATGAGCTGGATCCGGCGCACGGGCCGCTCGGAGGCCGGGGCGCTGGCGCGGGCGGGGCTGCTGCAGGCGGCGGCCGTCGGGGGGTACGCGCTGGTGGCCGCCGGTGGGGCGCTCGACGGCGCGGGTGGGCTCGCGCTCGCCTGCGGACTCGAGCACTTCGCCGGGGGCGTGGCGACCGCGGCCCTCTTCACCTGCATGATGGCGCGCTGCAGGCCCGAGCGGGCCTCGACGGACTACACCCTCCAGGCCTCGGCGGTCGTCATCGCCAGCGGCGCGGCGGCGGCTGTCAGCGGTGTGCTGGCGAGCCGGCTCGGCTGGCCGGTCTTCTTCGGGCTGGCGACGGCGCTGGCGCTGCTGGGCGCGGCGGCGGCGGCCTTGTGGTCCCGGTCCACGCCTGGCGATACGGGCGACTCCGAGCAACCCCGCGAGCGTCGAGGAGCCTCAGCATGCGCGTAATCCCGCTCGGCGTCGGTGACGCCTTCTCCAGCCGCTACTACTCGACCTCGCTGCTGGTGGAGGCGCCTGTCGAGGGCGGCGTCGCCCGGCTGCTCATCGACTGCCCGCACCCGATCCGCCGCATCCTGGCGGAGAGCGCGCCGGGGGTGGATCTGGACAGCATCGACGCGGTGGTCCTCACCCACCTGCACGCGGATCACTGCTCCGGGCTGGAGCCGCTGGGCTTCTTCTCCCACTTCGTGCTGGGCCGCCCGGCGCGGCTGCTGAGTCACCCGGCGGTCAACGAGCGCACCTGGGAGCGGCTGGCGCCGGGAATGGACCGGCTGTGGCGCCCCGAGCAGGCCCGGCTGGAGCCCATGTGCTTCGAGGACTACTTCAACCACTCGCCGCTCTCGATCGACGCGCCCGTCTCCTTCGGCCCCTTCCGCATCGAGGCGCGGATGACCCGGCACCATGTGCCCACCACCGCGCTGCGCATCACCGCCGGCGGCCGCACCCTGGCCTACAGCGCGGACACGGGCTTCGATCGGGGGCTCATCGACTGGCTGGAGGACGGGGCCCACCTCATCATCCACGAGACCAACCTGGGCGCGCACACCCACCACACCGAGCTGGAGACCCTGCCTCCGCACATCCTGGAGCGCATGCGGATCATCCACTACCCGGACTTCTACGATCTGGAGCGGGCGGTCATCCAGCCGGCGCGAGAAGGCGAGGTGCTCATCGTGGGCCCGACTGGAGATTGACCCCGCCGGATGACAGAATGGGCGCGCATGCCGCCTACCCGCCCCTCCCCCGCGCTCCTCCTCCCCCTCCTCCTGCTCACCCCGAGCGCCTGGGGGGCGTGCCCTGATCCCGCCTCACTCGATGAGCTGCGGGAGGACATGGACCACATCGAGGAGGCGATACGGACCTGGGACGACGCGCTCTTCGAGGACGCCATCAATGCCCTGCAGGCGTCGATGGCCTGCCTCGACCGACCGCTCACGACGGCGGATGCGGCGCGCGCGCACCGCCTGATGGGTATCAATGAGCACAGCGTCGACCGACGCCGCGCCTGCGACGCCTTCGTCGCCGCGAACCAGCTCGCCCCCGAGTACCGATTTCCGGACGCGCTCTACACCTCCACGACCCCGATCGCGAAGGACTACCTGCGCTGCCGTGACCGCGACGGTGCGGTCTCACCGCTCCCCGACCCCGCCGGAGGTGAGCTGCTCCTGGACGGCGCGCTCGGAACCTCAAGGCCCGACGACCGCCCGACGGTCTTCCAGTACCACCCCGGCGCTGACCGCGCGTACCTCGGCGCGTACCTCTGGCCGGGGCAGGCGCCCCCCGACTACCCCAGCGCTTCCGACGCGCAGCTCGGCTGGCGGGCGGGCCTCGCGACGGGTGGGCTGGCTCTGGGCAGCGGCGCGTTCGGCATGGGGCTCGCCTACGCAGTGGACCTGCAGCGCCCTCTGGATCGCTCGGCGGATGAGTGGGTCTACCCGGCCGACGAGGAGTACCTCCACCAGCAGACGGTCCGCCTCGCGCTCCCGCTGACCCTCTCGGGCATCGCGGTCAGCGCGGCCAGCGGCTGGGCGCTCGCCGCGAACACGGCGGATGGTGGACCGGCCAGATGGCGGCATCGCCTGGGCGCGGCGGCGCTCGGCACGGGCGCCGGCCTGCTCGGCGCGAGCCTGGGACACCGCAGCTACACCATCACCGTCCGGGGTGACCCGCCGGACGACCCCGACTTCGATCTCGTGCGGCGCCAGACCCTCCTCCCCTACTGGATCGGCGGCGCGATCGCAGTGGGTGGGGGCGTCACGCTGTTGGTGTTCTGACGCGCTACCGCTCGATGCTGCACTTGCCGAACCGGCGGCTGCACCTCACGACCAGCTCCTTGTTCGCCTCCACGGTCGCCTCCCCGACGGGGAGCACATCCATCCCGTCCTCGAAGCGGCTCATCACGACGTAACCTCCGGCGGGCACCTCACCCCCGAGGTGGATGACGCCAGCCTCATCGACGAGCCAGGCGGCGGTCCCTTCGTCCGTCTCGGCTCTGAACAGCCCCAGCGCCGGCGGCTCCTCGTCGTTGGTATCGTCGTTGGTATCGTCGCTGCCCTCGCCGCTGCCCTCGCCGCTGCCAACGCCGCTCTCCCCACCACCTCCCGGTCCGGACGCGACCGGCGGGGGCTCAATCGGACCGGGCTCAATCGGACCGGGCTCAATCGGACCGGGCTGGACCGGCGCCGGCCTGCTCTCATCCCCAGGGCCCTGATCAGCGCCGACCACCTCTCCCTCCTGCGGAGGCTCCTCGTCTCCGCTCCCCCCATTCTCCTCAGCGCCCCCCTCTGACGCGATCGGGCTCGCCTCGGCCACCGGGGCAGGCACAACCCCTGGCCCGGACCTCAACGCGTTCAACCCCGCCAGCGCACCCACCGCGACGATCAGCATCACGGCCACGAGGATGGCGGTCCGGGAGCCGGTCGGGGGCTTCGACGGCGGCCCCGCTGCTGTCGTCGGCGCCGAGGCCGGGTCGCCGGGCTGGTCCCCCGCCAGCTGCGCCTCCCAGTGGGTCGTGGGGGCCGTCAGCGGCGCCGAGGGTAGCCCGGCGTCTGCTTCCCACTGGGTGGAGCCCAGGCTGATCTCACCGACGACCTGCGTCTCCAGCCACGCGCAGTGGGCCGTGATGGCGTCCGAGACGGCGCCGGCGCGGAAGGCCCGAAGCCCGTCGTCGGTGGCCCGCTGGGCGAACATCTCCATGCTGTCCGCGACCCGAGCGGCGTCCGGACGCTCCAGCGGGTCGACGTGCAGCATCGCCGTCAGCAGCGCGTGGATGTCCTCGACCGGCCCCGTGAGCGCGCCGCCGAGCCGCAGCTGACTCAGCCCGTTGTCCAGAAACTCACGGCGGCTGCTGAAGGCGTCGGGGCGCTCCCGATTGGTCGTCCCGGTCAGCAGCTCGAAGAGCACCAGCCCCAGCGAGTAGATGTCGCCGGCGGGTAGGTCCCCCTCCCACAGCTGCCGCTCGGGCGACATGTAGGCCTGCGTCCCGAACCGCGCGGACTTGGTCTCGGCCTTGCGGGTCTCGAAGTTGGCCCGCGCTGTGCCGAAGTCCAGCAGCTTCACCTGGTGGCGGGTGATCATGATGTTGCTGGGCTTGATGTCCCGGTGGATGAGCTCCAGGCGGGTGCCCGCTTCACTGCGCGCCCGCCACGCGAAGTCCAGCGCCTCCGCCAGCCGCCCGATCAGCTCGAACGCCGCCCGCACCGGGCAGTCCATCTTCTGCTGACGGAGGTAGTGCATCAGCTCCTGGAGGTTGACCCCTTCGAGGTACTCCATCACGACGGCGGGCCGCCCCTCGAACCGCACCACGTCGAACACCTGGACGATGTTGGGGTGCTGCAGGTGCCCGAGCAGGAGCGCCTCATCCAGCGCCCTGAGCAGCACCTCCTCCCGACGCTCCTCCCGGTCGAGCGCGATGTCAGCGCGCATCGTCTTGATGGCGACCATCTTGGAGAAGTCTTCCCGGCCGCGCTTCCGCGCGAGCCAGACTTCGCCGAAAGCCCCCTGCCCCAGCGGCCTCAGAAATTCATAGCTCATGGCTCACCGTCAACGTTCGGTGCTGCTTGGCCAACCCACACAAATGCTCCACTGCTCACGAACTATACTCTCAATATGCACACTCAGACCATCGGCGCCGCGCTCGTGGTGCTGCTCTCCGTGATGGGCTGCCTGCCGGACAAGCCGCACGAGCCGCACGAGCCGCAGGACTCCGACACGCCCCCGAGCAACACGCCGCCGGCCATCGACGACGTCGTCATCCATCCGCTCGACCCCACAGTGCTGGTGGAGCAGCTCTCCTGCGACCCGCTGGGCTACTACGACCCGGACGTCGATGACACCGCGGAGCAGTACACCGTCACCTGGCAGATCGGCAGCGATGTGCTGGACTCCGGCCCTGTATTGACCGGCGGATTCGCCAAGGGCGACGAGGTCTTCTGCACCATTACGCCCTTCGACGACGACGCGGAGGGGGCGCCCCACTCAAGCTCCGTCGTCATCCTGGATACGCCGCCCGTCATCGACACCCTTACGCTGAGCCCCGCAGGTCTCAAGACGCACGACACGCTGCAGGCCGAGGTCACGGGGAGCGACGCCGACGACGAATCCGTGACGTTCCATTACATGTGGTCCATCAACGGCGCGGCGCTCGACGGCGAAGACACCGACAGCTTGAGCGGAGACTTCTTCTCAAAGGGTGACACGATCGTCCTGACCGTCACCCCTTCCGCGGAGGGCGTCGAGGGCGACTCCGAGTCGAGCGACGTGGTCACCGTGCTCAACTCCGCGCCGACGGGGCTGTCGCTGGGGCTGTCGCCGACGGATCCCGTCGCCGGCTGGCACGATCTGGAGTGCGTCGCCCTGAAGGAGGCCACGGACGCCGACGGCGACGCGGTGAGCTACAGCTACGCGTGGTGGCTCAACGACACCCCGTACAAAGCCGCCGTCAGCGAACGCATCGACGCGGAGCTGCTCCGTCAGGGCGACCGCTGGCGCTGCGAAAGCACCCCCTCCGACGGAGAGCAGATCGGCGGCCCTCAGACCTCGCCGGAGGTCACGGTCAGCGCGACCTCGCTCCTCCTCTCGGATCACGACGTACACCCACCGAGCGCTGGTGAGCTGCTGGGATTCGCCCTCGCGGATCTGGGCGATATCGACGGTGATGGCTGCAGCGACCTGCTCATCGGCGCCCCGGAAGCCGACCTCATCAGCGGTGATCCCAACGTCGGCGCGGCCTACGCGCTGCCCTGCGCGGCGCTGACGTCCGAGAAGCTGTCGCTGGGGCTCGACGCCGAGTTCGCCTTCTTCGGGGACGCCGAGGGCGACGGCGTCGGACACGCCGTTCACGGCCCGGGAGACGTCGACGGAGACGGTGTGGCCGACCTGTTGATTGGCGCGCCAGGCGCCAGGCAGGGGGGAGACGCCTACGGCGCGGCCTACCTGGTCTCGGGCGCGGGGCTGTCTTCAGGGATGCTGATGAACGACACGCCCCACGCGGTCATCCTCAGCGATCAGATCGACGCTGAGCTGGGCTACGCCATCGCCAGTGTGGGCGATCTGAACGACAGTGGGTTCCCTGATCTGCTCGTGGGCGCCCCCGGGTACGACCTCGTGGGCGAGGACGCTGGCGTCGCGTTCCTCATCGACGGCGCCGAGCTCATCTATGGGGAGACGCTGGCCGTGAATGAGCGTGAGTGGACGGTGAGCTATCGCGGGGGCGGCGTGGGCGCCGAGGCGGGCATCGCCGTCTCCGGGGCGGGTGATCTCGACGGCGACGGGCTGGCGGATCTGCTGGTCGCGGCCAGGGGCGAGTTCGACAACGGCACCGTCAACATCATCTACACTGAGGAGGACGTCGGCAGCGCCAGTGGCCACTTCTTGATGTCCACCCTCGCGGTCTCCTACTCGGGCAGCAGCGACGGCGACAACGCCATCGCCATCGCCAGCGTCGGCGACATCGACGGCGACGGTCTGAGCGACATCCTCGTCGGCGCCGACGGCGTGGACACTCTGGGTGATGACGACGGCGCGGCCTATCTCATCAGCAGCATCGACCTCGCAGGCACCTCGGCTCCGCCCATCAACCTGGATCTCGCCAGCGCCTTCGCGGTGCTCCTTGGAGAGGCCGCGGGCGATCACGCCGGCCAGAGCGTCGCGGGGCTCGATGACTTCGACGGCGACACGCTCCCAGACCTCGCGATCGGCGCCCCCCACGCCGACGGCCCCGACGGCCTCACCGAGGCCGGTCGGGTGTACGTCTGGAGCGCGCCGAGCCTCGCCGCCGGCGGAACGATGAGCCTCTCGGAGGCCGACTACATCTACCTGGGCACCAGCGCCGGTGAGCTGAGCGGCTCCGCGCTGGAGGGCGCGGATGTGGACACGGACGACCTCTCCGAGCTGCTGGTCGGCGCCGTCGGGACCGGGACTGGAAGCTTCTTCATCCTGAGCGTGGATCCAGGTTGAGAGGGTGCGACCCGGCTCTCGCGGTCTTCCCCATCGACGACCAGCCCGGCGTCCTGGAGAGCCCTGTGTAGGAGCGGGGCACGCGCGCCTCAGGTGGGGCACGCGCACCCCGATCTCCACACCTCACCACCAACGCCGCGCCTGCGGCCCCCTCGCCCCGGCTCGGCCACCCCAGCCGATCCAGGCCCAGCAGGTGCCGACGTCTTCGCCCCGGTACGGTCCTTGCATTGGATGTGTGTCGAGCCACTCACGCACCGGTAGCAGTTCATGATCGGCATTCTCCTCGCCACCGCCCTCGCCTTCGCTGACACCACCCCCTGCGGCACCTCCGACTGCCCGGTCGTCAGCGACGTCGCGCAGATCACCGCCGACGCGGCGAGGGTCAAGACCAGGCCCCAGGCGCCGGTGTGGTCCAAGGTCACCAAGGTCAGCCCTGATGACTTCAAGGCGCAGGGCCTGAAGCCCGAGGTGCTCACCCTCGCGCTCACCGCCTACGCCAAGGCGGTCGCCAACGGTGACAGCACCAGCACGACCTACACCGTCGTCGACTACTCCCTGTCGTCGAGCCAGAAGCGCCTCTGGATCATCGACATGAAGACCGGCAAGCTGCTCGCCCAGGAGTACGTGGCCCACGGCAAGCACTCCGGCGGCAGCATCGCCAGCAGGTTCTCCAACGTCAACGAGTCCAACAAGTCCAGCGTCGGCCTGGTGCGCACCGCCGAGACCTACCAGTCCGGCAAGTTCGGCTACGCCCTGCGCCTGGACGGGCTGGAGAGCGGCATCAACCACAACATCCGCCGCCGCGCCATCGTGATGCACAAGTCCGAGTATGTGCGGGCCTCCTGGATCAAGCGCAACGGCCGCGCCGGCCGCTCGCTCGGCTGCACGGCGCTGGACCCGGCGGTGTACAAGCGGGTGATCGACGCGGTGAAGGGCGGCAGCCTGATGTTCCTCTACGGCAAGGACGCCAGCTGGCTGCGCAACTCCGAGTACCTGGGCGAGGCGGGCAAGACCCACGCCGAGTCCCTGGGCATGGAGCGCCCCACCCTCCGCCGCGGCGCTGACGGCGTGGCCGTCGAGGAGCTGCAGAAGCTCCTGAAGGACGCCGGCTTCTTCAAGGGCACGATCGACGGCGACTTCGGCCGCGGCACCGAGCGCGCCGTAAAGCGCTTCCAGACCGACCGCGGGCTGAAGTCGGACGGCGTCGTCGGCTCCGGCACCTGGTCCACGCTCAGCGGCAAGTAGTCCCGCTCCCGCCAGCGCCTCCCGGCATGGGGTAGCATCCCACCCCATGCGACGCAGCACCCGCGCCACCACCAGGCGCATCGTCTTCTCAGCGGTGGTCTTCTTCGGCTTCTTCGGGCTGCTCGAGGGCTCGCTGCAGCTCGTACTCCCGGCCATCGCCTCGCAGACCATGGCCAACCACGACGTCGAGACGCACATCAACGCCGACGGCTTCGTCTACGATCCGGACCTGTTCTGGTACTGGCAGGAGCTGCCCAACGCCATGCAGGACGAGCACGGCTTCCGGACCCACAAGTCCGCCGTGACGATCCCCAAGCCCGAGGGCCTGAAGCGGGCCATCACCTTCGGCGACAGCCAGACCCTCGGACCGGGCCTCTCCTGGGATGAGACCTGGCCGGAGGTCGCCAACCAAGACGCCGGCGCGGCCTGGGAGGTGCTGAACGCGGCGGTGCCTGGCTACCGCTCGCTGAACGTCTACCGGCTCCTGCGCAAGAAGATGCTGTACTACCAGCCGGACGCGATCATCGTGGACTGTATGCCCTTCGACAGCCCGAGGGAGACGTTCCACGAGATGACGTCGCTCTCGGAGCGGCGCTCGCTGACGGTGGTGGAGCGCTTCCAGGCGGTGATCTGGGAGAGCTACACCTGGTTCATGCTGCGGCGGGGGCTGGAGGTTCTGATGCCTCGAAAGTACCGGTGGCTGGATGAAGCCTCGAAGAACCAGCTGGAGAGTCAGGATGGGGCGGGTAACCACGACTTGATTTTGCAGTGGGCGGACCACCACGGGATCGCGACGCTGTTCACCGAGTACCCGGTGTGGGACGAGAAGAATGATCGGCTGCGCTGCTTCACGCTGCCGGGGGATCTGCCGGAGGGGGCGGTTGTGGTGCCGGTGTGTGACACGTTGGCGGCGTCGGGGTTGTCGATGGATGAGCTGTTTTTTGACTCGAATCATCTTCGGCCGCCTGGGACGGCGATGATGGGACGGGCTGTTGCTGATGCGTTGTTGGCGTTGCCTTGAGGTGTGCTCGCTGCGCTAACGAATCCCCGGACGATCCGTCGGTATCAAGTCGACAAGGTTGGTGGCCGGTGCCGTACAGCTTGCGTCACACACGGCGGAATCTCCCTGGTCGGGGCACTTCGACGTCATCGGTCCCAGATCGCCTTTAGCCGGCAGGCAGACGACTGGACGCTTGTAGCCTTCAAGGATCGACTGGAGGCAAAAGCAGGTTCCACTCGCTGTTGTGATGGCATCGCCCTCGTCGATAACGTTGCGGGCTTACCCTCATCGGGCCCAGGAGGGGAGAGGAGAGAGGTACGGGGTCGGAACCGGGACACATGGGTGGAGTGGATGCGCACCGACTGTTGCGTCAAGAACAGCCGCCGGTCGTTGCGCGGGGGACTGGCTCGTGGACTGTGCTCGCAACTCGTTGGTTGAGAAAAATCCGCCACGTCTCCGTCCTTCAACAGAGCCTACCCTGCTGTGAGCCCCCATCTTCCGGCAGACCGCGCCGCACGGCGCGCGCCAACTGCGAAGAGGTCCCTTTGAGGAACGCAACGTCCCAGCGTCTCACGGTAGAGGGTCCAGCGAGGACAGGCGGGAAGATGGTGTCCGCAGGACGCCCCCGCCAGGAGCTGCGACCTTGGCGGGTTCTGGAAAATCTCTACCGCACTGCGGTGTGAGCTACCTTGAAGGCTAGCGTCCGTCGCGAGGCCACAGCTCCTCACCGAACCTCCAGATTATCCAGGTTCTGACCAATGGATGCAAACCCAGGTGGGCATGCCACACGACCCGAGAGTCACTGCACAGGGGTCCTCCTCTTCCAGAGCGGCTCCGAGCGGCTCCGACCGGGAGGAAAGGCGACGACGAGGAACGAGGAGACTTGCCTGAGAGGGGAAGCGCAGGTTCCCCTTTAGAGACAACGCTGGTTGGCAGCGGCGAATCCGTCAAAGTGGCCAAAATCCCGCAGTAACGACCACGATCCATGCGGCAGCCGCACTCCCAGTGACCTCCACGATCCATGCGGCAGCCGCACTCACGCCGACCGACACGCTCCATGCGGCAGCCCCAACCCGTGCCCGCGCCGCCGCCCCCACGTCAGCAGCCGCCTCACTCCATCCTCAATACAGTCCTCAATACAGTGGTGCCGCGGCTCCCGACTCTGTGAGGGTCTCGTAGAACTCTCCGGCGGACCACCACCCGCTCGCTGAGTCCAGGCCCGAGAGCTCCATCAGACCAGCGGTCGTGAGCCCCAGGATGGCGTCACGGATAGCGCCATCGGAGAAGTCATCATTAGAGCCCGTGCAAGCGAGCGTGCAGACCCAGTCCGTCTCGAACTCAAAGTCACAGTGATCAGCCTCGCTGACCCGCATCCCCTGGTAGTCCGCGGCCGCCGCGTACATCGTGATGCCGTTGTTGGAGGCGTTGCACAGACTGGACTCGCCGAAGACCCCATAGACCGGCGCGCTGACCGCCCCGACGCCCTCGATCCCCAGGTCAGATGCGTCGACGGCATCCAGCCCCATGACCCCCACCGCGCCGTCATCCAGTCCGGCCGCCAGCAGCGCCGCCAGGCCGCCCGCGGAGTGGCCCGCGTAGATCGCCGCGCCGCCCAGCGCCTCAGCGATGTCCACCATGTCCGCTGCGTTGGCCTCATGATCCGTATCGAACAGGCTGGAGTGACAGAGCTCCGGGACCGCCACTGTGAGTCCCCAGCTCGCGTAATGCTCTGCCCAACCCTCCATCTGTACCGCGCCGCGCAGGAAGCCGTGACCCAGCACCACGAGGGGGCCGCCGCCGTCTGGGGTGTAGACCGTGACGGCGGCGTCACAGGTTGCGGTGACGACTGTGATGGATTCCGAGCTCAGTCCGAGCCCGCCGGTCAGTCGGTAGTCCGCGGCGGGGACTACACCGGTGTCTGTGTACCCCGTGTCGTCAGTGTCGTCAGTGTCATCAGTGTCGTCGGTCGCGGTGTCGTCAGTCGCCGTGTCGTCGGCTGGCGGACTGGTGTCGTCGGTGGTCGTCGTATCGTCGGTGATAGCTGTGTCGTCGCCCGCGCCTGCATCGACCGTGTCAGCGCCGCTCACGCCTGTATCGTCGATGCTGACGGTGCCCTTGGTTCCACAGGCGAGGAGGAGAAAGATCGCGGAGGTGTTCATGTCGCTCCCGAGCCCACGGTTCCGAGGCTGCGTGATGCACATTATCCACCACAGGAGCGGGTCGTAGCGCCAGGTTCGAGGGTCTTCAAGTCGTCACAGAGCCCCACCTGAAACCTGTTACACTCCGCGCGCAATGCACCTCATGATCCTCTCCATATTGCTCTTCGCCTGCTCTCCCGAGTCGGCCGACTCCTCCAAGCTGCGCGCCGCGCCGCCGGAGGAGACCGCCGCACCAACCGGCGACAGCGACACGACCCAGCCGGGCAACACCGGCGCAACGGACGACGGCGACGACGGCGACGACACCGCCCCCCCGCTCGACACCGCCATCGAGAGCTACGTCGGCCCCTCCTACGGCGCCTGCGTCACCGACGCCGAGTGCTCCCCCGGCGACGCCTGCACCACCGTCCCCGGCTACGCGGGCCTCTACTGCGCGCCGCCCTGTGACCCGCTCGGCGACGGCGACGAGTGCGCGCTCGGTGGGCTGGGCTTCGACACGACCTGTACGGAGTTCGGTCGCTGCGCGCAGCTCTGCGGGGATGACGACTGCCCCTCCGGGTTGGAGTGCCAGACGCTGGAGGTCGACGGCGCGGACGGCGCTGAGAGCGTGCAGCTCTGCGCTGGGGAAGAGTCCGGCGGCGCCGGCTACTACGGGAGCTGCTCCCACCCGCAGGCTGAGGGCACGGACTGCCCCGAGGACTCGGCCTGCTTTGGCGGCGACCTCTTCGGCTCGGACGACGGGCTCTGCCTCCCCTGGTGTCCGGATCAGATCTGCCCGCCCCCGCCGGAGGGCGTCATCGCCCTGCCCCTCTGCTACGACATCGGGCTCGGCGCGCCCTCCTGCGCGCTCATCTGCGATCCGGGCGACGAGGAGAACTCCGTCTGCCCCGAGGGTCAGGTCTGCTTTGACGCTGACTATGTCGGCATCTGCCTCCCGGGCGACGCCGATCTGGATCTCGACGCCATCGAGGAGCTGTTCTGATGCTCCCCCTGGCCCTCCTGCTCGCGGCGCCGTACGCCGAGGCCCGCCCCGAGGCCACTGACCTCTTCTGTGAGGTGTACGCCGACGCCCCGGCCTGCATCACCGGCGTAACCACCTGCACCCAGTGTCACGACACCTCCGGACCGCCCAACTTCAACCCCTACGGCGTGGACATCTCCGGCGCCCTGGATCGCGGTCGGGCCTTTGAGGACGCGCTGCCGGACGCGCTGGCTGACGTCGAGGGGCTGGACAGCGACGGGGACGGGGTCTCCAACCTGGAGGAGATCAGCGTGGGCTCCTGGCCCGGCTGGTCGGAGGACGTGGAGTCGGAGTGCTCGGCCCAGACCGAGACCACCAACCCGGACTACCAGCTCGGCGGCTACGACGCGGCCTTCGCCTGGGGTCGCGTGATGCGGGACTTCTGCGGACGGGGCCCCCGGTACGAGGAGCGCCAGGCCTTCGCGGGGGAGGCGGATCCCGAGGGCGCGGTGGGCGAGCTGCTGGCTGCCTGCTTGAAGTCACCCTACTGGGCCGATGTACTCGATGAGATCGGCGTCAGCGTGGTCCAGCCGGTCGGGCCGGACTCCGACGGCAACCTGCTCGGCAACTGGCGCTGGGATCTGCGGCTCTTCGCCTACGCCACCAGCGGCGGGCGAGACGCCGGCGACCTGCTCCATGCCGACTATTTTGTGGTCGAGGAGCCGACCTACAGCGGCATCCTCGTCGCCATCGACGAGCCCCGCACCGACAACGAGGCCTACGCCCAGCCCCTGCCGGCGGAGCACCGCTTCGGCCTCATCACCACCCGCTACTCCCTCGCCATGCGGGTGATGTTCTCGCCGGTGCCCCGCAACCTGACCTCCCACTACTACCGGGAGCTGCTGGGCTACGACATCTCCCTCTCGGAGGGGCTCTACCCCATCGACGAGGCCGGCATCTACGAGTGGGACGCGCCGCTGGACGTGGACAACGTCGGCGCCTGGCAGGAGGGCTGCGCCAGCTGTCACACGACGCTCGATCCCCTCTCCTACCCCTGGAGCCGCTACGAGGGCATCGACCTCGAGGGCTCCAACACCGGAGCGTGGCTGGAGGATCGGGCGACCGACCTGCTGCCCACCACCGAGGGCTACCTCTTCGGCGAGCCGGTGGACGGCCCGGAGGCCTGGGTCGATCAGGCCGTGAACTCGGACGCCTTCGCCGCCACGGTCACCGGGGTCTTCTTCCGCTACCTGATGCGCCGCGATCCCTACACCTGTGAGGCCGCGGAGTTCGAGGGCCTCTGGACCGGGCTGCGCGATGGCGGCCGGGACGTGGAGTCCATGCTGCATCAGCTCGTCCTCACCGACGCCTACGGTCAGCCATGAGGTGCCCGATGCGCGCGCTCCCCGCCCTCCTGCTGCTCCCAGTGCTCCCGGCGCTCCTGATCGGCTGTGACGACAAGCCCGCCGGGCCGGACGACGACGCGACTGAGACCACCGAGACCGCCGAGACCACCGACGACACCACCGACGACACCGTCGATGAGACCACGGACACCGGGGGCCCAACCTCGTCCGACGACACCGCCACCGCGACCACCGAGCCCGGCGAGCCGGTGCCCTCGACCCGGGCGGATCTCCGCCTGAAGCGCTGGCGGCAGCTCTCCCTGGATCTGGAGGGCGCGCTGTCCCTGACGAGCGATCAGATCTGCATGGAGGCCGGGGTCTACGACTGTGTGGACCTGAACGTCGTGCCGCTGGGCGGCGTGAGCGTACAGAACGGGGTCTTCGAGCACCCCAACACCCTCCAGGCGACCAGCAACCTCGCCATCGAGCGCCTCGCGCTCCAGGCCTGCTACAACCGCCTCATCCTGGATCTGGAGGGCGAGCCGGTGATCTACACCGACGTCGACCTCGACGCGGCCGACGCCAGCGACGCCGAAGCCGAGGCGCAGATCACCAACCTCACCCGGCGGCTCCTGGCCCGCGATCCCCTCCCCGAGGAGACCGCCGCCCTCTCCGGGCTCCGGGCTGACGTCGCCACGGAGGGCGGCGACAACGCCGACTGGGCCGTGCTCGTCTGCTTCTCCCTCGCCACCAGCACCGAGGCGCTGACCTACTGATGGCCCGACCCAAGACCCTCTCTCGACGTCAGCTCATGCAGCTCGTCGCCGCCGGGACCGCGGCGGGCGCGGTGCCGTTCGGCCTGAGCGCGCTCGGCGGGCTCCCCCGGGCCCGCGCCTTCGACGACGGCCCGCGCTTCATGGTGGTCATCGGCTGCTTCGGCGGCGCCAGCATGCTGGACTGCTTCATGCCGGTCAGCGACCGGGTCGCCTACACCCACCCCGACCGGGGCACGGTGATCAGCTACGACACGACGCGGCCGCGCGGCGACGACATGAGCTGCCCCGACCGGGACCAGCCCGTCAGCTTCCTGCTGAACCACGGCAGCGAGAGCGTGGTCATGGGCTACCAGGGCTCCTCGGTGAACCACTTCGAGGCCCAGCGGCGGGTGGTCAACGGGCGCGGCACCTTCCGCGGTCGGACCCTCACCGAGGCGGTGTCGTCGACCTACGGCGGCGCCATGACGCTGCCCAACGTGAACATGGGCCGGGGCGGCTACTCGGAGCCCGGCGCCGACGTCGAGCTGAGCCCCCGCTACCAGGCCGAGATCGTCACCAACCCGGTGACCTTCGCCCTCTCCACCAGCGGACACGCGGGCATCACCCCGGTCGGCGACAGGGCCATCGAGACCCCGGACATCCGCGCGCGGCTCATCGAGAAGGCCCGGACGGTGCGCGACGAAGAGCTGGAGCGGCACTCCCCCTTCGCGCAGACCTTCGCCACCAGCCGCGTGCGCCAGGATCTCATCACCGGCCGCCGGGATCGGGATCCCACCCTCGAGTCCGCCAACCTGATCGAGAAGCTGCTCTATGTGCCGGACCTCGGCGACATCTTCCCGCTCAACAAGTACGGCCTGAGCTCCGCCGAGGAGGCCTCACAGATCCTGGACGTGCTGGACGACGCCTGGCCCACCAACACCTCGGGGATCGCCGCCGACCGCCTGGAGGCGCAGGCGGCGCTGGCCTACCTGCTCATCCGCAACGAGGTGAGCTGCGGCATCACCCTGACCGAGCCCGGCACGGACGGCTTCCTCGCCTTCGATCAGTCCCACGTCGATCACCGATCGGCCCAGCAGACCCACTGGGACCGGGTGCTGGCCGTCGCCGACAAGCTCATCGGCCTGCTCAAGGGCGCGGAGTACCACGACGCGAGCGGCCCCACGGGCACGAGCTACTGGGACCGCACCATGATCGTGTTCGCCACGGAGTTCGGGCGCGACAAGTGGGACAAGGGCGGCACCTTCGGCACGGGCCACAACATGAACAACGGCCTGCTCGCCGTGAGCCCCCTGCTCAAGGGCGGCCAGGTGCTGGGCCAGACCGACCCATGGAACGGCCACATCTGCGGCTACGACGCGGACACCGGCGCGCCCACCCCCTTCACCGGGCTCGCCCCCGGCGAGGATCCCGCCTACGACGACCCCAACCTCCCCCCCGGCGAGGAGCAGGTCTACGGCGCGCTCCTCGACGCCGTGGGCGTCAGCTACGACGGCCAGCAGACCATCCCGGCCATCCAGCGCGCCTGACCGACTACGGCGCGCGATCCAGCAGCGGCAGGAGCAGCCGGACCGTCGGCTCTCGAGAGGTCCGCAGCCGGGCGATGGCGACCTTCAGCGCCTCGTCCATCCCCTCCCCGCGACACTCCGCCTTGGCGACCATGCAGTCGATCACCTCCAGCGCGGCGTGCGGGCGCCCCCCGTGGCCCCCGCTGAGCCCGGCGCGCGCCGCTGTGAGGCAGGCATGCGCGGCCTCGACCTCTCCCTGCTCCGCCAGGACGCCCGCGCGCCAGCCGTTCAGCATCACCGCCCGGGCGATCAGCCCCTTCGCCTCCGCCAGGGCCAGCCCGGACGCGCAGTGCGCCAGCGCGCCGTCCATGTCTCCCCGCAGCCAGGACAGCGAGGCGGAGTTCAGCGCCAGCGTCGCCAGCCCGTCCGAGAAGCCCGTCGTCTCCATCAGCGCCCGGCCCGAGTCGATGGCGACCCCGGCTTCATCCAGCCGCCCGGCGAGCAGGTAGTTCAGCGACAGGTTGGTCTCGATCACCGCCTGTCCCAGCACATCCCCGAAGACGCGGAAGGTCTCCCTGGCGGCCTCCAGGCCCTCCAGCGCCTCCGGGAGGCGACCCGAGAAGCTGAGCGGCGAGGAGAGGTTGGAGAGCACCGCGGCCTGCCGCCGACGCCAGCCCAGCCGGCCATACAGCGCGTGGGCGCGCTGATAGTGACGCACCGCGCCCTCGTAGTCTCCGCGCTCGGAGAGGCCCAGCGCCGTCAGATCCTCCAGCCGCGCGCGCAGATCGATCCCCAGCGCAGCCGCGCGCTCGTCCGCGATCCCGCGAGCCCCCGAGATGTGCTCCCAGGACTCGATGTACCGGGCGCCGTGTCGCGCGGCGATGGCCAGCGCGATCCTCGCCATCACCTCCAGATCCGCGCGCCCCATCGCCTGCGCGCGACCGAGCAGCTCCCCGTCCCCGTCGTCTGGATCGCCGGCGCTGCCCGCGACCGCCCGGGCGCTCAGGCGCCGGATCGCGACCTCCAGGGCCAGGGACTCCAGGCCGTGCCTGTCCGCCAGCGCCGAGGCCCGCTCGAGCCAGCCGGCGGCCCCCGCCCGGTCCGCCTCGGCGCGGGCGATCAGCAGCCGCGCGCGCATCGGGGGTGGGACTTCCAGCGCGAGCGCCCGGTCCAGCAGCCGCTGGGCGGACACCACGGGGCCCCGCTCACGCAGCCACCCCGACGCGGTCAGCGCGACGCCAGCCAGCCAGTCGCCGTCCTGGCAGCGCCCCGCCTCGCCCATGACCGCCGCGAGCAGGCCCTCCAGCTCCGGATCCTCCGGCGCGTCCCGCAGCAGCTCGGACAGCCGCTCGCGCAGGACCGCCCTGGCGCGTTCCCGGGTGGCCTCGGGGAGCCCTCCCTCCGCCATGAAGCGCCGCACGACCCCAGGCACCAGGAAGCCCCAGCGCCCCGGGGCCAGCGCGCGGGCCTGAATCACGCTCTGGTCGCAGAGATCCTGGAGCCTGTCCAGCGCCCAGGGCGCGTCCGGGTCTCCTTCGAGCAGCGCCTCGGCCGTCTCGAGCGAGAGCACCCCCGAGAGCGCCGAGAGCTGCCGCAGCGCGGCGCGTTCCTCGGGCGCGAGCCGCTCGACCGAGTCCTCGATCACCGCCCGCAGGCTCCTGTGCCTCGACGGCGCGTCCGTGTGCGTGCTGCGCAGGAGCTTCAGGCTGCGGCCCAAGCGCTCGCGGAGCTGGGCCACCCCCATCACGCCGGCCCGCCCGGCGGCCAGCTCGATGGCCAGCGGGGCGCCGTCCAGGTCCGCGATGAGGCCGTCCATCTCCTCCGGCCCGTCGGTCTCCAGGCGCGCTCCGGCGGCCCGCGCCCGATCCCGGAACAGCGCCCGGGCCGCCTCGACGTCGAGGGGCCCCAGCACAATCACCTCCTCGCCGCGCAGCTTGAGCCGAACCCGAGAGGTCACCAGGAACAGCGCGTCCGGGGCGAGCCCGAGCCAGCCCCCCACCGCGCTCTCGGCGAGCTCGATCACCGACTCGAAGTTGTCGAGCACGAACAGCGCCCGCCCCCGAGCCGCCAGCGCCCGCCCGAGCTGCGCCGCCGCCGCCTCGCCGCCGCCGGCCACCGGCACCCCGAGCGCCACGCTCACCGCGTGGCAGAGGCTCTCCAGGTCCGCGCTCTCCGAGAGGTCGATGAACCAGCGCCCGCCGGGCCAGTCGCCGCCCGCGGCGAAGCGGCGCGACAGCCGGGTCTTGCCCGCGCCGCCCGGCCCCAGCAGCGTCACCAGCCGCGCACCGCTGGCGGCCCGCGCCGCCAGCGCCGCCAGCTCCTCGTCGCGCCCGAAGAAGGGCGTCGGGTCGTCATCCAGCGGCGCTGGGCTACCGGCACTACCGGTGCTACCAGCAATACCGACAGTACCGACAGTACCGACAGTACCGACAGTACCAGTGCCGCCGACAGCGCCAGCGCCTTCCCAGCGCACCTCCGCCACGAAGCGGTAGCCGCGGCGGGGGACCGTAGCCAGGAAGCGGGGGTTCCTGGCGTCATCCTCCAGCGCGCGACGCAGGCGACGCACCATCTGGTTGAGCGCCTCGCCGCCCACGAAGACGTCCGGCCACAGCGTCTCCAGCAGGTCATCCCGGGGCAGCAGGACGTCCGGGTTTCGGAGCAGGTGAACCAACAGATCGAAGGCGCGCGGCTGGAGGGCGACGTCGCGGCCCTCCCGGCTCAGCCTGCAGCCCTCGACATCCACCACAAACGGCCCGATCCGCGCGATCTCCGACACAGGCGCCTCCACCCGCGACGCGGGAGGAAGCTGTTAACTGCGCGGCCCCTCCGCAGCGACCACTTGTACGGGGTGCTGATGAGGCTCCCGTGGAGACGCCTCCCCGATGCCGAGCGACAACGCCTGGCAGCCAGCGCCGGACAAGGTCACTGGCTACTACAACACCACCGGCTTCGGCATCACCGAGAACGAGCAGCTCGACTGCAACCGCTCCCGAGCCCTTCGTGGAGGAGGGGAAGGCGGTGTTTCACGTCGAGTACGTCAAGGACCGGGTCAACGCCCCCGAGAAGGCCGCCGGGATCTGCGGCGTCCCCGGCTTCAGCACGATCGTGAAGACCGAAGCGCTCGGCGCCGAGCTCGAAGCCCGCCCCTGACGCTCCGGGGGCTGGCACACCGCTTGCTCATATGCTCCCTGTCACTCGGGAGCGCGCCATGCACGAGAGCGACCCACTGGTCCGCGGCCTGAGCCGGACGCTGACCCGTCGTCTGCTCCTGGAGCCTCTGGTCCTCCTGCTCGCCGCGGCCGCGCTGGCGCTCTCACCCGCGCTGCTGCTGGCCGCGCTGCTCGGCGATCTGCTGCGGCGGCGCCGGGAGCTGCCCTGGCTGCGGGCCGCGGTCTTCCTCGTGTTCTACGCCCTCGCGCAGGCCGCCGGGCTCATCGGGCTCTGGGTCTGCTGGCTCGGCTGGCGCTGGCGCTCGCCGGAGCGCTACCTCGCCGTCAACTACGCCGTCGGCCAGCGCTGGGCCCGCGCGCTCTACGGCGCCTTCGAGCGGCTGTACGCCCTGAAGGTCGAGGTCGACGGAGCGCACCACCTGGCCTCCGGGCCCCTCCTGGTCTTCCCGCGACACGTCAGCCTGGCCGACACGCTGCTGCCGCTGATCATCGCGCCCCTGCGCATGCGCCCCCGCTTCGTGATGAAGGCGGCGCTCAAGCTGGATCCGGTGCTGGACCTGCTCGGCAGCCGCACCCCCAACGCCTTCGTGGAGCGCGGCACCGGCGCGCACGACGCCCAGATCGCCCGGGTGGTGGCCCTCGCCGAAGGCGCCGGCCCCAGCGATCTCATCGTGCTCTTTCCGGAGGGAACCCGCTTCACCCCCGAGCGGCGCGAGCGGCGCCTGGCGAAGCTGGAGGAGCGCGGCGACCGGGAGCGGCTGGCGCTGGCCCGGGCTCTGGAGCGCACGCTGCCGCCGCACACGGGCGGCCCCCTCGGGCTGATGGACGCGCTGCCGGAGGCGGACGTGGTCTTCTGCGCCCACGCGGGCTTCGAGGGGCTCACTCACCTCCAGGATCTACTGGATGGGAGCATGATCGAGCACCGCGTCCGGGTGAAGCTCTGGCGGGTGGACGCCGCGGAGATCCCGGCGGATCGCGAGGCGCGCCGGCGGTGGCTGTTCGATCAGTGGCGAGCGCTGGATCGCTGGATCACCGGGTCACAGGCTCCCAGCGCGCCTGACCCCAGCTGTGTGAAATCCCCCGATTCACAGGGCGACCTCACGCAACCACCACCCGCCCGATCGGGCCAGGACACGCAGGCAGGAAACAATGTTCGAGCAGACTAGCGTGGCGGTGCTGGCCACCAGCCTCGACAAGGTGGTGCGCGGCATCCGCCTCTACCGGGGCCAGGGCGAGATGGTCGATCGCATGGTCGCGGTGCTGGCGGAGAGCGCGGCGGCGGCGACCGCCGATGGCCCCCTCACGGTCAACATCACCGCCCTCGGCATGAGCCGGAACGGGCAGCTGGTGTCCCCCGGCAGCGGCCGGGTCAGCTACCTCTTCCGCCTCTACTGCGACGGCGTGCGGGAGCTGACCTTCGCGCCCGGGGCCGACGCGGACGAGCTGCGCAGCTTCGCCGAGGTGCTCGCGACCGATGCCCGCCACAGCGACGAGGATCTGGTGACCCTGCTCTGGAAGCAGCAGCTCCCACACATCAACTACTACGCGGTCGACACCTTCGTCTCCGGCAGCGCGGAGTCCTCCGGTCAGTACGGGGCCCTGGCCCGGGACCAGCAGAGCCGCCTCGATCCCTCCGAGGGCGGCGCCTCGGTCGCGCTGACCTCGGACGATCTGCGGGTGCTGCAGTCGGATGAGGCCCTCGACTGGGTGCGGGTCGCGCGCGCGCCGCTGGCGCTGGAGGGGGCGCTCGCGGCGAAGAGCGCCGGCCTCGTGGACCGCTTCCACAAGCCGCCGGACTTCGGCGCCTTCATGGACATCGCCCACCGCGTCCTGCGCAGCGACGATCGCGCCAGCGGCATGGTCCTCGACCTCTTCGACGGGCTCCTCCAGGCCCGGGAGGACGAGTCCGCGCTGGGCCTGCTGGAGGCGGTGGCGCGGCACCCGGAGTCGTCGGAGGCGGCCGAGCTGCTGCGGGCGGATCGCATGGGCGCGCTGGCCCCGCTCTTCGAGGCGCACCACCGCAGGGTCATCCGGGCGCTGGAGGCGCTCATCACCCCCGCGGCGCTGACCGGCGCGCTGGCGCTGCTCACCCGCCTCCACCCGGGGGCGCCGCTGGACGCCTGGGAGGCCCTGCTGCGAGAGCGCGGCCTGGACATCACGCCCTACTACGCCCGCAGCCTGGAGAGCGAGGACGAGGGGGTGCTGCTCGACGCCGTGGACGCCCTCGCCCGCATCCACAGCCCCGAGTCCATGGAGGCGGTGACCCGGGCGCTCTCCAACAGCCTCTGCTCGGTGCGGCACGCCGCCCTGGCGGCGCTGCTGGATCACTACCAGGACACGGCGCGGGTGGCGCTGGGGCGGTCGCTCCAGGATCCGGACAAGGAGAACCGGCTGCTGGCGCTCAAGGTCGTCGCCGCCTCGGCGGATCCCCGCTTCGGGTGGTCGCTGGTCCATGTGGTGGACTCGCCGGAGTTCGATCACCTGGACGAGGATGAGCAGCAGGCCTTCTACGAGGCCATCGCGGCCCTGCACGACGACCGCACCCTCGATCACTTCAAGCGCCTGCTGTCCCGCCGCACCCTCCTGGGCGCCCGGGCGGTGACCCACCATCAGGTGCTGGCGGCGCAGGCCCTCGGCGGCATGAACACCGAGGCGGCCTGGACGCTGCTGGAGCAGCACAGGGACCGCTGGTTCCACGCACCAGAGGTCAAGGACGCGGTGCGCGACACCCTGGGGAGGCGGCGATGAGCGAGCGCAATGACAGGCTCCAGGCGGTGGGCGCGCAGGTGATCGGCCTCGTCAACGGGCTGACCCAGGCCCTCCACCTCTACGCCCCCAACAACGCCGCGGTGAAGCGGCTGGTGGACGAGCTCGACGCGGCGCTGGGGAGCTGGTTCAGGCCGGCGAGCCCAGACAGTCCAGACAGTCCAGCCGGGGAAGCCCTGCTCCTCCAGATCGTCGAGGACGAGTGCTTCATCAACGGCCAGCTGCTCAAGGTCGACGCCGCCAGCTACCAGCGGGTCCACGAGCTCTCCGCCCGGCTGCACCGGCTCGGCTGGAGCGAGCTGGCCATCGGAGAGGAGCTCACCCGCGCGGACATCGACGCCTTCGTCGCGGACCTCGCCGAGAACGTCGCCGCGACCAGGCCCTCCTTCCTGGGACACTACGGCGCGCTGGCGCTGGGCAACGCCGAGGGCAGCGCGGTGGCGAGCTTCCGCCACGAGCCGGAGCGGCTGGCGGCGGTGCTGCACTCGAGCCTGCTCGCGCTGGTGGAGCGCCTCTTCCAGGAGAACGCCCAGGGCAACACGCCGTCGCTGTTCCCCCTGCGGCGGGTCTTCCAGATGGTGATCGACAACGTGACCACCCAGGAGGGCATCTGGCAGCTCCTCGCCGCCGCCAGGCCCCTCCACACGGACACCCCCATCTTCTACAGGCGCACGACCATCGCCGTGGAGGCCGCGGCCTTCGGCAGCTTCCTCGGCCTGCGCGGCAACGAGCTGATGACTCTGGCCCTGGCGGGGATCCTGGCGGGCCTCTCCCCATCCCGGGAGCCGGACGCCTCGGTGCGCGCGGTGTTCCGCTACCCGGGCATCGGCACCTTCGCCGTGCCGGTCACCCTCGCCATCCACGGCGCCCGCCGCCTCCAGTCCGGCGCGGCGACCGCCGCGGAGGTGCCCCCGTCCGCCTCCCTGCTCGCGCTGGTGGAGGCCTACGAGTCCGCCTGCATGCCGGTGAAGGGCGCGCGGCCCATGACCATGGGGCAGGCCCTGGCGGCCGTGATGCGCGGTCGGGTTCGGGGCGCGGATCCGCAGCTCGCGCGGCTCTTCGGCTACTTCAAGGGCCGCTTCCCCCTCGGCAGCGTGCTGGAGCTGGACGACGGACGCCTCGGCATCGTGGTCGCCTTCGAGCAGGTCAGCGTCGCCCGCCCCACGCTGCTGATGGTGTCCCCCGATGGCGAGCTGGGTGAGACGCTGGCGCTGTCCCGCGCCCCCGAGCGCACCATCGCCGCCGAGCGGAGCCCCGAGAGCTGCGGGCTGAACCTCGCCACCCTGCGCAGCGTGGACCCCGCAGAGCCCACGGGCCAGCCACACAACAACGACACAGTAACAACACAGTGATGTAATCCCGTCGATATACTGCGAAACATGCTCCGCCCTGCCCTCCTCCTGTTCCTGAGCGCCTGCGGCCCACCGGCCGTCGACGAGCGCCCCGATCGCCTCCAGCCCACCGTGGACGACAGCGCGGCTCCAGCGACGACCGACGACGAGACCGCCGCGCCGACGGAGACCGGCGGAGACACGGACACCAGCGCTGACACCGCCCCCGCCCCGGACACGGACACCGGGGGCGCCCCCGCGCCGCCCGAGGTCGACGAGGAGACGATCGGCGATCACGAGCCCGATGACAGCTGGATCTTCTCCAACGAGACCATCCACGCCGTCGAGATCACGCTCTCCTCCGAGTCCTGGAGCGCCCTCCAGCTCGACCCCTACGAGTACGCCGAGGCCTCCGTCACCTTCGACGGCGAGCCCATGGACCCGGTCGGCGTGCGCCTGCGCGGCAAGATCGGATCCTTCCGCGATCTGTACGGCAAGCCGAAGTTCAAGATCGACTTCAACCAGTACGTCGAGGGCCAGCGCTTCCACGGCCTCGAGACCCTGTCCTTGAACAACGAGGTGGTGGACTGCTCCTATCTGAAGGAGCCCATCGCCTACCGGCTCTACGAAGAGATGGGCGTGCCCGCGCCCCGCACAGGCTTCACCACGGTCACGGTGAACGGCGCGCCCTACGGCCTGTACGTCATCATCGAGACCCCCGACGACCGCTTCCTGGAGCGGGCCTACGAGGAGCCCGACGGCAACCTCTACGACGGAAAGTACGTCTGGTACGGGGACTACAACTACACGCTGCTGGACTTCGGGGACGGGGTCGACGACCTCTACCAGCTGGAGGAGGGCACCGACGTCGGCAACGCCGACATCGCCTTTGTGTCCAACACCCTCTACCTCTCGCGGCTGGGCGGCAGCTTCTACGCGGACATGGGCGCCGCCCTGGACTGGGAGAACTTCCACCGGTTCTGGGCGGTCGAGCAGTGGGTAGGCCAGAACGACGGCTACGTGATGAACACCAACAACTACCGGGTCTACTTCGACCCCGCCGACGGCCTCGCCAACTTCGTGCCCTGGGACTTCGACTACTCCTTCCTCTACGGCTACGAGTGGGGGCTCGACTGGTGGTCCCCCCGGGGCAACCTGGCGGCCGCCTGCCTGGCGGACGCGGAGTGCCTCGCCGCCCAGCAGGTCGCGACGGCGGACGCCATCGCGGCCGCCGAGGCGGCGGAGCTGGTGACCCTCTTCGACGAGATGTCGGCCCTCATCGCCGACGAAGTCGCCGCGGATCCGCGGCGTGAGTGCTCAAGCGGCTCAATCATCTACGAACAATCCAGAGTCAGAGAATGGCTGGAGTCACGGAGCGATCAGATGCGAAGCGAGTGGGGTCTGTGATGATTCTCCTTCTGGCCATGATGGCCTGCACCCCGGACGAGAAGGACGACGGCAGGGACACCGATCCGGGCCGCGCCGACACGACCGACCCGTCCGATGACACCCAGACGACCGATGACACGGAGTCCACGGACACCCAGGGCACCGACACCCAGGTCACCGACACTCAAGCCACCGACACCCAGGTGACGGACACCTCCGCGCCTCCGGACACCGGACCGGCCGAGCCGCTGCCGCTCTGCGTCAATGAGTTCATGCCCGACAACGTGGCGGCGCTGCTGCTGGAGTCCGGCGAGGCTCCGGACTGGATCGAGCTGCACAACCCCACCGACGCGGCCGTGTCGCTGGCGGGCTGGACCCTGGGAGACGCGGGGGAGATGGACGACGGCTACCTCCTCCCGGAGGAGCTGGAGGTCGCGGCGGGCGGCTTCCTGCTGCTCTACGCCGACGGAGAGCCCGCGACCGGGCCCGAGCACATGGACTTCCGCCTGAGCGCCGACGGCGGCGACGTGGGCCTCTTCGCCCCGGACGGGCGGGGGCAGGTCGTGTCCTACGGCAACATCGAGGCGGACTTCTCGGCCGCTCGGGTGAGCGACTGCTGTGAGGGCTCCGCCTGCTGGGACTTCGACTTCCGGGGCTCCCCGGGCGAGAGCAACGTCCCCGGAGTGGTGGTCACCGAGGAGCTGGTGAGCGGCGGCGGGTTCTGGCGCTACGAGGACAGCGACAGCGCGCTGGGCGCGGACTGGAAGACCCCCGACTACGACGACAGCGGCTGGTCCCTCGGGCCTGCGCCGCTGGGCTATGGCGACAGCCATCAGGTGACCGCCGTGGCCTCGGGGCCGAGCAACGATCGCATCCCCACCGTCTACTTCCGCGCCACCTTCGAGGTCGCGGATCCAGCCGTCATCCAGGCGATGACGATCGAGCTGATGCTGGACGACGGCGCCGTCGTCTGGCTGAACGGGGAAGAGGCCACCCGGGTGAACCTGGCCGACGGCCTGATCACCCACGAGAGCTTCGCCAACGAAGCCGTCAGCGAGCCCGCCGAGTACACCTTCTACGGCTACCCGGTGGACGCAGCGCTCCTGGTCGAGGGCGAGAACATCCTGGCCGTCGAGGTCCATCAGGCGGCCCCCGACAGCAGCGATCTGACCTTTGATCTCGCTGTCACCGTCGAGGTGGAGGAGTCCCCATGAGCCTCATGCTCCTCCTGCTCGCCTGCGGACCGCCCAGGATCGAGGATCAGCCCGACACAAGGCTGCCCGAGTTCGAGGACAGCGGCGTCGGGGACACCACCCCCGACGAGACCGGCGAGACGACCGATGACACGGGCGCTGCCGGCGAGACCGGCACCACCGCTCCGGATGACACCGGCGGCGTCGAGACGATCCCCGATGTGATCGAAGAAGAGATCGAGGATCAGGAGCTGAGCGACAGCTGGTTCTTCTCCAACGAGGCGATCCAGACGATCGAGATCACGCTCTCCTCCGAGTCCTGGAACAACCTCCAGTTCGAGCCCTACGAGTACACCGAGGCCGGGGTCGCGGTGAACGGCGAGTTCGTCGAGACGGTCGGCGTGCGCCTGCGCGGAAAGTACGGATCCTTCCGCGATCTGAACGGCAAGCCGAAGTTCAAGATCGACTTCAACCAGTACCTCGAGGGCCAGCGCTTCTACGGGATCGAGACCATCTCCCTGAACAACGAGGTGGTGGACTGCTCCTACCTGAAGGAGCCCATCGGCTACGCGCTGTTCGAGGAGATGGCGGTGCCCGCCCCCCGGACGGGCTTCGCCGAGGTCACGGTGAACGGCGCGCCCTACGGCCTGTACGTCATCGTCGAGACCCCCGACGACCGCTTCCTGGAGCGGGCCTACGAGGAGCCCGACGGCAACCTCTACGACGGAAAGTACATCCTCGATGAGCTCGGCAACTTCGTGGCCCTGCTGGACTTCGGGGACGGGGTCGACGACCTCTTCCAGCTGGAGGAGGGCACGGACGTCGGCAACGCGGACATCATCGCGGTCTCCGATGCCCACACCGGGGTCACCTTCGGGGACAGCTACTACGAGGCGATGTCCCCCTACATCGACTGGGAGAACTTCCACCGGCTCTGGGCGGTCGAGCAGTGGCTCGGCCAGAACGACGGCTACGTGCTGAACACCAACAACTACCGGGTCTACTTCGACCCCGCTGACGGCCTCGCGAAGTTCGTGCCCTGGGATCTCGACTACACCTTCCTCTACGACTACGAGTGGGGCATGGACTGGTGGGGACCGGCGGGCAACATCGCCGCGCGCTGCCTCCGGGACGAGGCCTGCGCGGCCGCCCAGAAGGCGGCGACGGCCGAGGTGATCGCGGCCGCCGAGTCCGCCGGACTGAGCGCGCAGTTCGCCGCCATGCAGCCCTTGATCGCGGACGCCGCCGCGGCGGATCCCCGGAAGGAGTGCAGCGACCGCTCGGTCGAGCGCGAGCAGGACGCGGTGGAGGCGTGGCTGACCCAGCGCAGCGACGAGCTCCGCTCCGAGTGGGGCCTGCCCTGACAGCGGGCGCTCCGTCCGTCTACGGCAGAATCAGCGCGTCCGTCGCCATCCCCGCGGGCAACGCAGCCCGCAGCGTGTCGAGCTCGGCGTTGTCCATGGCGGGACAGCCCAGCGTCCAGTCGAGGGCGCTGCCGCCGCCGTGGATCAGGATCTCACCGCCGAGGGGCGTCTGCTGCGGAGGCTTCCAGCCCTTACCCAGCGCCTCGTCAATGGCGGCGCGTTGGCTCGTGTTGATGCGGCCGTCAGCCTCGCCCGCGGCGGCATCCGCTGCGTTGGGGTAGTGCACGGCGATGGCGCCATAGAAGCTGGAGCCAGGCTTGTCGGAGGTTCTGTACCAGCCCTCGGGGGTCTTCTTGTCGCCCTCCCGCTGCTTGTGGCCCGCCGGGTAGCCCCGCGCCAGCGCCACGCGCCAGCAGGCGCCGTCCCGGAGCACGCCGCCGCTGTACAGACCGAGGCGCCGCGCCTCCTTGAAGACGACGATCACCACCTCGCCGCTCAAGCGGGGATCCTCGTCCGGGATGTCGGCTGCGGTCGCCGGGCAGCCCGAGGTAGGCTGACTGACCTCCGCGCCCATGAGCTCACTCCAGCAAGCCAACAGCGACAACAAGAACAGACCCACGCGGCCCTCCAGCTCCGGTAACCCGCGCGCCCCCCGGAACCTTCGCCCCGAGCCGCAGATGCTCCTCGCCCTCCTCTTCGCCTGCCGCAACGACGCCCCCCAGGAGGCGGTGACCTGGTCCCTGACGGACGCGCCCTACACCGCGCTGCAGGCAGCCTGGCGCCCGCTGCCTCCGAGCGACGATGTCCGCGCGGCGATCGCCGCCGATGACCTCGTCGTGACCGATCTGGAGGGCATGCTCGCCGCCGGGCTGGGCGTGGCGCTGGACGCCGGGCAGCCCTGGCAGGAACACGCGGAGCTGGCCCCGGGCTTCACCCCCGGCGACCCCGACCGCCGACGCAGCCTGCTCTATGCCTGGCAGGCCGCGGACCCGCAGCTGATCGACGAGGAGTCCCCCATCCGAATGGAGGCCTTCACGTCGCTCTACCGCCCGCAAGGGCACCTCACGGTCCAGGTCTTTGAGGCCCACGTACGGACGGCCCAGCGGCTGAGCGATCTGAGCGGGCGGCCCTTTGATCTGGCGCTGTTCGCGGGCGATCTGACCGACGGCTCACAGCTGAACGAGGGGCGGTGGTTCCTCGACACCCTGGCCGGTGGGATCATCGATCCCGACTCGGGCGCGGACGACGACCCCGTCGCGGGGGCGGGCAACGACTTCAACGATCCCTTCATCTCCGACGGCCTCTCCGCGCCCTGGTACGCCGTGATCGGCAACCACGAGACCCAGTACAACGGCGGCTTCGGCCCCATCGACGAGGCGCTGCTGGACGCCGCCGTCGGCGGGGAGGTGGTTGACTCCGACCTGTACGCCAACGGCTTCCGAGACGGGGCCACGCCCACCGCTGAGGTGGTGAGCGAGGGGACCACCCCCGCGGATCCGGATCGGGTTCCGCTCGGGCTTGTCGACTGGCTCGACCTGCTGGCGTCCGCCGAGGGCCAGCCCAGCGGCCACGGGCTCACGGCCGACGACGTCGCCGCGGGCCGGGGCTGGTTCAGCGACTGGCCGCTCGACGGCGCGCCCATCCGCCTCATCGCCCTGAACACCGTGAACCCCACCGGCGACGTCGGCGTCGGCTCACAGGGCTGGATGGACGAGGCGCAGCACGCCTGGCTCCTCGACGAGCTGACCGACGCCGATCGGCTGGGCGAGCTGGTGATCGTGATGAGCCACCACCGGGTCCAGGACTTCACCGGCGGCAGCCCCGTGAGCGGCGAGCAGGTCGCGGAGGCCCTGGCGAGCAGCCCGTCGGTGGTCCTCCAGGTCACGGGCCACGGGCACCAGAACCACGCCAGCGTCTACCCGGAGTCCCTGGCGGACGCGGAGCGCGGGTACTGGCAGCTCATGCTCGCCTCCACCATCGACTTCCCCATGCAGAGCCGGGTCCTGGAGCTGGTGGATGAAGGCAACGGCTACCTCACGATCTACGCCACCAACCTGGGCCACAACGCCACCGAGGACAGCCTCGCCCACCTCGGCCGCCAGCTCGCCGCGGCCGCGATGTCCTTCGGCGGCCTGCACAGCTCGGCGGACGTGGCGGCCTGGTGGGAGGAGGATCGCCTCTCCCAGAACCTCGCCCTGCGGCTGCCGCTGACCGAAGCCCAGCAGCTCGCGCTGGCGGCGTATGATTGGCCCACCCGCGTCGAGTCAGAGCAGACTCTGCTGGCGCTGGATGCCCCCTGACAGAGCTCACGATGACGCGCTTACTGGCTGACTACACCGCGATGCTCGCCGACGGGCTCCGCACCGTGCTGCGCGCCCGCGGCCCCCAGCGCTGGCGGCGGCTGGGCTTCCTCGTGATCCTCCTGACGGTCTACCCGGCCTGGGTCGCCTTCACCTCACTCTGCCTGCTGCTCGACCCCCTGATCGCCCCCGGCGTGCTCGACGAGCCCCTCCCCGCGCCGGTGTTCATCCTCGGCAACCACCGGACCGGATCGACCTTCCTCCATCGCCTCCTGGCCGTCGATGAAGAGACCTTCGCGACCGCCCGGCTCTGGGACCTGCTCCTGCCGTCCCTGCTGCAGAAGCGTGTGCTGGGCGTGATGGAGCGGCTGGACGCGGCGCTCGGGGGGACGGGACGGCGGCTGATTACGTGGGCTGATGCCCGCTGGATGAATGACTATCGACAGGTCCACCCGATGGGGATCTGGTTGCCCGAAGAGGACGAGTACTTCCTCTTCTACCGGCTACAGTCCGCGGCGCTCTGGGAGTGCTTCCCGCGGGTGAAGCGGCTGCGGCGGCTGTTCTGGTCGGACACGGAGATGGCGCCGGACGAGCTGGATGGGGCGATGGGGTTCTATCGGCGGATGGCGCAGCGGCATCGCCGGGCGAGGGGTGGTGCCACCTGGCTCTCGAAGAATCCGCTGTTCTCCGCGCGGGTCAGCGGGCTGCGCCGGGCCTTCCCCGATGCGCGCTTTGTTGTGTTGGTTCGGGATCCCAGGCGGGTGGTTCCGTCGACGGCCTCGCTGCTACATCATGCGCTGCGTGGGGTGGGCGCGCTGTCTGACACCGAGCAGGAGATGGCGCTGATTCATGAGATCTGCGACCGGTTCTATGATGAGCCGCTGGCGCAGCTTGAGGGCTTGCCGCCTGAGCGGCTGGTGGTCGTTCGGTATGAGGAGCTGCGAGCGGATCTGGTGGGGACCGTCGAGGGGTTTCTCACGCAGATTGGGGTTCCGGTGACCCCAAAGCTTCACGAAGCGCTCGTCGCGTCGACCCGGGAGGGCTACCGCAAGACGCACAGTTACCAGTTGGAGGATTGGGGACTCTCGGAGGAGGAGATGAAGGCGCGGTATGCCGACGTGATGGCTCAGTACAACTACTGAGTTCTCCTCGCCCCTCCTCTCCTCTCCTCTCCTCTTCCAGAGCGGCTCCGAGCGGCTTCCGAGCGACTGCTTCACAGCGACTCCAGCGGCTTCAGAGCGGCTCCAGATCGGCTTGAACGCGCCGGATGGCGCGCCAACTGCGAAGCCCCCCCTTTGCGGGTCATGTTGTCCCCTCTCTGAGCCCCCACCTTCCGTCAACACGCGCCGTATGGCGCGCGCCAACTGCGAAGAGGCCCCGTTGAGGAACGCGACGTCCCAGCGCCGCACACTAGAGGGTGTTGCGACGTCAGATGCCTCGCCGCAAGGCGACATCAGGAGGCAAGACCTTGCGAACACGTGGACGGTTTTCGACGGCAACCAGGTGTTGCTGTCCTGCCATCCCACGCTGTAAAACCGGCCAGGTTTCGCAATGGATGCAAACCCAAGTGGGCACGCCACACGACCCGAGAGTCAGAGCACGGGGAGGGAGCGCGACGACGAGGTACGAGGAGACTTGCGCGGGAGGGGGCCGCAGGGCCCTTCCAGAGACAACGCTGGTTGGCAGCGGCGAATCCGTCAAAGTGGCCA